>Ga0302271_10002571_pt1 | contig 16185 bp, 9 predicted proteins | sample III_Bog_N1_1_FD_198767 | JGI IMG/M metagenome (GOLD analysis project Ga0302271, IMG submission 198767) | Peat permafrost microbial communities from Stordalen Mire near Abisko, Sweden - III_Bog_N1_1 | ecosystem: Environmental > Terrestrial > Soil > Wetlands > Peat | place: Sweden: Abisko...
AGAAGTCAGAAAGATGAATTTATTTAATTTTACAATATTCATAACAGAAACAATTAAAAAAAATGAAACTGTAAACAGTTGAAACTTTATGTTTAAATAACTAAAAGGTTCATGAAAATTAACCTTTATTTCATTTGCATATCTCCATTTATTTAACGTTTTATTTTAGTTACTTTGAATGATTCACAAAACTCATCTCCTAGGTTAGTTTAAATTACCCAGAGTGTTCATTCTTAAAATATCCTTTTAAATTATTTCATCATCCTTTTTGAAAACTTTCTCAAAATGAAAGAAAACCTACAGTTGAACTTACTCTCTCTCTCATACTTACAAACTCAAACTTAAACATAAAGCAAACAAAAAACACCAAAAATCACTATTAAACTGTGATAATCTCCTTGATAACTAATTCTTATTTTTCAAAGGATCTAATCTGCAATCTCCTTAACAACTTTTAGATTTTCTTCAATTTATTGCACTACTTGCGAGACATCTTTAACCACACCAACTATTGATTTCCCTAAATCAATGTATTATCCTATTTTGTTTCTCCAATCTTTCTCGTAATTTAAATATTCTTCATAGAAAGAATTACTAGGAAATAATTCATTCACTATTCCCATTGCCTTATTCATTTTATCATCTACAGGATGCACGAAAGACTAAAATTCTTCGTCATCATAAAGCAACATCATTATGCTAGATTGAGTCTCATTCATATACCATCTAAATATGTTCAATTGAAGTAGCCTTAGAAGTTATGATTTTTCTGAGTTTTGTTACTTGGAGAATATTTTTCTCAGACGAATTTGAAGTGAAAGAGATGCAAATCGCAAGTAATAATTAGTCACACTCATCGAAATAAGGCCTTTCAAGGAATCTGTGAAATCTCGATCCTCACACTCGACAATCAAGTTCTTCACGAATCTTATCACATTGCCATCTTCAAAAGAAATTTAAGGGAGATTCTCAGAGTTAATATCTTCCTTTAGTTTTTCCCCTTGAAGATTTATCCCAGCTGAAGGAAGCTTTCCAGAGACACATATTGCTACTCTCTTGGGTTTCTCTTAGACTTTCGAAAGAAGATAATTGATTCTCAGCATCAGATAGATCGCTAGATTCTCTTTACTTTCTTCTTAATCAGTTTCTACGAGATCATTGAATTTCTCAATGTAAAACAAAATCTCTTCTTCTAAAGATGTTTTATTACCCTACGTCAACTCTGTATTTGCAGTTGTTTACCCTACAGTTACAATCTACTTTTGCTATTTTTGCTACTATCTTTCCAAGAAATTGAGTTTTTCTATATATATTCTTAGAATCACCTTGAATAGATTCTTTGCATTTACTTCTTGAATAAGAGAGATAACATCTTAGCTCAACTTGAGTAGCTCTTCAAATCCATCCTTGAAGTTCCCTTAAACTATTCCAGCAGCTCTTATCCCAAAGGTATACAATCTCGCTGAGCATTTCTTCACAGCATTAATAACCTCCTTGAAATCATCAGTTCTAGGAAAGCTGCTTCCTTTGACTTAAATGAAAAAATCCAAATAAAAAATGATATCCAGAACAGGTTGCTTTTCTTTTTAGGAAACACAGATAGCCTTGAGCTGAATGAGTTTATTTTTCTGGTCTTTAACGAATTCAGAGGAAGAACTGTATTATTAGCAGACTCCAATTAACTGGTACGAAAGAATCAGCTCAAATAATTCAATGTAATATGGTGAATATTTCTTGATGCTATCTCCAAATCCTCTACGATATTTATGCACACAATCTTCAATTTTCGTTATTTCAGCTTGTAAATTCACCTCTTCTTCAGAATCGTCATCTTCGATTTACTAATCTTAATCACTTTAGACTCCTAACTACAGATCTTATCTAAAATCAGAAGATTATTTCGCACCTAAATTCGCATACACCTTATTAGGATCAGTTAGTTCTGCAAATTCTGCGAGAAATTAAGGATCAATCTTAAAATTACTGTTTTTACTTGCCTTCCACGATTGAGATTGCTTTCTTTTGGATTAAACTTTCTTTTCTAAAGCTGTAACTTTTGAATTCAGTTCGGGTGACTATTGCTTCTTTGAAAAGTTGCTGGTCTTATTTCGTGCAGGTTACTCAAGAAAATGTTACTGGATAGCATAGAAGTCTTAATCCTTCGAATGACTGGCTTCGCTCCCCCTAGGTGTGTTAGCTGCAGTGATGGGATTTGTTGCTTTTGTTGGTTGAGATTTTTTCTCAGGTACTTCAAGTCTCTGATTTGCTGAAGCGCCGCAGCCTCCTCCAAGCAACCTATTCCCCTATTTCCCAATCAACGATTCGAGGGTAGCTTTCAAATGACCATCCATGAAGAAGGTGCGTTTCCCAAGCGATTGCAGCTAAGCATTCAGATACTTCAAATCAATTGCATTCTTCCATGTTGCTTCTATTGAAACAACTTTATTGTTCTCTAAAATCACACCTATCTTCTTTCTCCTGGATATTTCCAGAGTAAGACATCTAATTCCCTTGTTGATTCCATTTGTAACCAACCCTCTTTCATCATTCTAATCCTCCATTCTTAAGCAATAATCTTCTTTCTTCTACTAGACTAATCTTCCGTACCGCTGTCTTAAACTAATGTGTAAATTAAAACTGCTGTTTTTATGTTCATTCTATTCTTCAGATTAATCGATTAAGTATATTAATATTAAAATTCAAACTATTTTCCCACACAAATTGAGCATTATTACTGCTTATCTTATCAGAAATACCCTTATTACCAATCATTCTAACATGCAAATGCTAAAATGCAACTTCCAAAAAAAAGCAAACAAAAACATAAAATTATCTCCATTTATTTAGCGTTTTATTTTTTTACTTTGAATGATTAACAAAAATCTTCTCCTAGGTTCAAAAATGCTTATTTTAAATTACCCAGAGTGTTCATTCTTAAAATATCTTATTAAATTATTAAATCATCCTTTTTGAAAACTCTCTCAAAATGCAAAGTAAACCTAATCTTTCACTTAGTTTCTCTCTCTCTCTCGTACTTACCAACTCAAACTTAAACACAAAGCAAACCAAAAACACCAAAAACCAATACTAAACTGATAATCTCCTTGATTATTAATATTTATTATTCAAAGAATCTAATCTGCAATTTCCTTAACAACATTTAGATTTTCTTCTATTATTTGCACTACTTGTGATACTTCTTTTCCAGTTCCAACTATTGATTTCCCTAAATCAATGTATTATCCTATTTTGTGTCTCCTATCTTTCTCATAATTTAAATATTCTTCATAGAAAGAATTACCAGGAAATAATTCATTAAGTATTCCCAATTTCTGATTATCTGCAGGATGCACGAAAGACTGAAATTCTTCGTCATCGTAAAGTAATATCTTTATGCTAGATTGAGTCTCATTCATGTACCATCTGAATATGTTCAATTGCAATAGCCTTAGAAGTTATGATTTTTCTGAGTTTTGTTACTTAGAGAATATTTTTCGCAATCGAATTTGAAGCGAAAGAGATGCAAATCGCAAGTAATTAGCCGCACTCATAGAAATAAGGCCTTTCAAGGAATCTGTGAAATCTTGACCCTCACACTCCACAATCAAGTTATTCACGAATCTTATCACATTGCCGTCTTCAAAAGAGATTTAAGGTAGATTCTCAGAGTTACACATTGCTACTCTCTTGGGATTCTCTTAGATTTTCGAAAGAAGATAATTGATTCTCAGCATCAGATAGATCACTAGATTCTCTTTGATTTGTTTTTTATCAGTTTCTATGAGATTATTGAATTTCTCAATGTAAAACAAAATCTCTTCTTCTAAAGATACTTTGTTACCCTTCGTTATCTCTGTGTTTGCAGTTGTTTTCCCTACAGTTGCAATCTATTTTTGCTACTAACTTTCCAAGAAATTCATTTTTTCAATATAAATTCTTAAAATCACCTTGAATAGAATCTTTGCATTTATTTCTTGAATAATCGAGACAACATCTTAGCTCAACTTGAATATCTCTTCAAAGCCATCCTTGAAATTTCCTGTGACCATTCCAGCAGCCTTTATACCAAATGAAAACAATCTTGCCGAGGATTTCTTCACAGCATTAATAACTTCCTTGAAATCATCAGTTCTAGGAAAGCTGGTTCCTTTGACTCTGATGATAAAATCCAAGTAAAAAATGATATCCAGAGCAGGTTGCTTTTCTTTTTAGGAAACACATACATCCTTGAGCTGAATCAGCTTATTTTTCTAGTCTTTAACGAATTCAGAAGAAGAACTGTATTATTAACAGACTCCAATTAACTGGTACGAAAGAATCAGCTCAAATAATTCAATGTAATATGGTGAATATTTCATTATGCTATCCCCAAATCCTTTACGATATTTATGCACACAATCTTCAATTTTCGTTATTTCAGCTTGTAAATTCACTTCTTCTGCAGAATCATCATCTTCGATTTACTAATCTTAATCACTTTAAACTCCTGTCTACAGATCTTATCTAATGCCAGAAGATTATTTCACACCTAAATTCGCATATACCTTATTAGGATCAGTTAATTCTGTGAATTCTGCAAGAAATTAAGGATCAATCTTAAAATTACTGTTTTTACTTGCCTTCCACAATTAAGATTGCTTTCTTTTGGATTAAACTTTCTTTTCTAAAGCTGTAACTTTTGAATTCATTATGGGTTGCTATTCCTTCTTTGAAAAGTTGCTGGTTTTATTTCCTGCAGGTTACTCAAGGACATTTTACTGGATAGCCTAGAAATCTTAATCCTTCGAATTACTCGCTTCGTTTTTAGGAGTGTAAGCAGCAGTGATGGGATTTGTTGCTTTTGTTGGTTTAGATTTTTTCTCAGGTACTTCAATTCTCTGATTTGCTGAAGCGCCGCAGCCTCCTCCAAGCAATCTATTCCCTTGTTTCTATATCAAAACCTCAAGGGTGGATTTCAGTTGACCATCCATGAAGAAGGTGCGTTTCCCAAGCGATTGCAGCTAAGTATTCAGATACTTCAAATCAATTGCATTCTTCCATGTTGCTTCTATTGAAACAACTTTGTTGTTTTCTAAAATCACACCTATCTTCTTTCTCCTGGATATCTCCAAAGTAAGACATCTAATTATTTTCTAGGGCTCATTAGTAACCAACCCTCTTTCATCATTCTAATCTTCCATTCTTAAGCAATAATATTTGCTCCTTTACTAAACTAATCTTCCTTACCTCTGTATTAAACTAATTTATAAATTAAATCTGCTTTTATATGGTTATTATATTTTTCAGATTAATCGATTAAGTATGCTTAAATTAAAATTCAGGCTATTTCTCCCCCCACACAAACTGAGTATTATTTCTGCTTATCTTATCATAATTTACCACTAGTATCAATAAATCTAACATACAAATGCAAAATGGGACAAAAAAGGAAACAAACATAAAATTATTAATTAAAAATTAGCGAATATATATGAAAAATAGTCTCAATAACTTTTCCCTTTTATATATAGTTTCTCAAACATTCGACGTATTATTGTAGATATTGTTAAATGTTTCCATCTGAATTAGCTGCTAATACACTAGCAATGCCTTCTATTCCTCTTACTCTAACTATGCTTTAAGTTATGCTTTCTTTTTCCAATCTAAAAACAAATATAATCCTATCCCACAAGCGATTACTACAAAAACAATCGCCAACATAAGATCAAGGCTTCTATCTTAACTATCTTCATCATCATAATTATCACCTAGTCTTACAAACCCTACTGTGCTGTTTTCGTAGTTATATATCCCATAAACTTATTTCAGGAAAATATCACTAAGCACCCAGTCATCAGCTGTGATATCTGTTATATTCGATGGAGAAATTGAATCCAAGTTGTTTTTAAATATCAAATACATGCACTGTCCTTGTGCGTATTAAATGTAGTCTTCAGGAGGGATTAAGATTGATTATTGTTTTTGATTGGAGTCAACAAAATTCAATTTAAATGGAGGATGGTCTTCGATCTATGAATATTCACATTCTTTACAATAAATCACTGTGTCAGCGTAAACACTGCAGTTGTCAATGAATTACGATACTTGCTGCTGGAAATTATAGAATTCTTATCGAGGAACTGTTATGGAAGCACTGCCTAATTGTAAAAAAGCTCTTCGTTTTTCACTCAGGATTCGTTTGCTGTTGACACTTGCAGATTTAAGCTCAATTGTCCAGATATCTGCGTTAATTAATTTGTGTTGGTAGATGTATTCGCCGTCACTGATTATGTTTTTATTGTACCCTCCGATGATCAGCTCTGAATCGGGGTAGATCACGTCCATCATTGTTTAGATTGGCTCGTAGTTGATGTTCAGAGAGAAGATGTTGCTAGGTATTTTGTTTTCTTCATACAATTTATTCACCAAACTGGATGATTTATCTGGTCCGAATTGCATGACTCCATCGTAGCCAGTATATGCTGTAGAATGGAATGTAGAATTGACTATTGTAAGGAATGGAAATGACGTTGAGAGATCATCGTTGATGTTTATGATGTCTCTTGTGTAATACCCTTCCATGATGCTTCCTTATTAGTCCTGAAAGTAGCCTATTTTCGGTGCTGTTGTGGCTGTATTAAAGCAGGGATTATCTGATGGACAAATGTACTTTTTGTTTTTGCTGAAGTCTTTTATTTAGCATTGCTCTGAAGTCAACCAGAATTGGTTACCGCCTAACTGAAATAGGATATTAAATTCTTGATCCTTATTTTCTCCAGTTGTAATCACCAGTGTGTATTCATTGGCTTCAGTGCTTTTCAATAGGATTGTGTTATTCTATTGGAGTTGCTGTTATTGTCTAATTTAATTGAAGGTATTATGGCTTGGTGATGTTCTGAGAATTCTATGTCTAGTCTGTCCGTTTGCTAAGGATACTGCGCTGACAGCTAGGAAGAACAAAGAGAAGTAGAATCTTTCTTCGAGGAAATTGCCTAGCATCTATTAGTTGTTTTGTGAAATTATTTGCAAATTGTTTTTTTGACAAAGATTCATATCAGGAATAAGTATTTCTTCTTCAGTTGATTTCTAATTAATCTGTGTGTGTGTTTCTTCCCCCCATTGATAAGACAATAGAAGATTTTGCTGAAAAACATTAGTAGATTTACAGATTATTGACAATCGTTGGAGTCGAATATCTGAATTTGTGTTATGTTTTGAGTTGAGTAAATCTCCGACTTGATGGGCTGTGTTTACTTCAATACATTCTACTAGGTAATGGCTTCATGGTCTGCTTAGTTTACAAGATTCTGAACTGCGGTGTTAAAGAGGTGTTTTTAAGTATTTCTAAGAGCGATTACATTTTTTTGAGAAAAAATATACCCTAATTACTCACTGAGATTCTACTGATATTGTAATTAATACCACACAGAATTTCTGCGGGATAATTTATTAAAAAGAAAGAAGATTGCATTTGCTGGTTATTTCAGATTAATTTGACATTTCTTTTTTATGAATGAAATTTAAGAGAAAATAACAAGATTTGGTTCTATTATTTAAATTTTGTTTTGGGAGAACCCTTTTTGATGACAAATCAAACACTTAAAAAGCTAAAATGTATCTAAGGACAATTTAGCTATTTGTGATATTACAGCTTATTGATTGTATTAAAAAACAAAAATCTTTACTTTTCATAGGCCCAACTCTCAATATGATATTTTCTTTGAAATATCGATTAATTAGATGTTAAAAAAGTTAAAACAAGAACAGATAATTTGTCTTGGAGGATTCTTCAATTTTTATTTCAGAGATCTCATTTTAATGTTTGAGAGAAAATGACATTTCAAAATCAATAATGAGCATAAAAACAAGCATTTTTGAATATGATCAACAAAAAATGGATAGAGGAGAGGGAAGAAGAAGGCTTTCTCAATTTCACTAAAAATTAGAATCCTAATATTTCAAAGTTTAATTAATCTTTTCCTTTTCTGTGGGTTAGGACTTTCAAACAATAATCAAGGTGAAAGTGTGTTTTAACTCCAGATTAAAAGAATTATCAATTCTTTCAAAGTAATTTAAACACCAGACATATTTGTTTTTATAACCCAGAAACTCTCATATTATTGCATGACTGAGAAGTAAAATGTGAACATAAAATAACAGATAAGCCAGGTTTGATAATGAAAAGAAATAATGTAAAAAATTGGGTTAATTTGAGCTTTTTTGGGGGGTTTGGTAGTAGTAGTATCATTAGCACCTTAGCAAAACAAAGAATTCGCTGATCTCTTAATTGAAAATTTAAGGCATTAACAGACTAGAAATTCAAACTGATCAAGACCTAATATGCTAAGTAACAAGTCTTTAGTACAGCTATTACGATTCTTTTGAGGCTTGTTTAAAGATTCTGCTTCTAGGTATCTAATCTTACTGTTTTTTTTTATTTTCACTTTGAAAACCCTACGAATGCTATTAATGCTCCTGCTCTTGCTAGATTTATGATATTTCTTATTGCTGTTGTAGTTCATGAGACCCTTAATTAAGCAGATGAAAATCATAATGATATGGATTACTCTTATGCAACTATTCCTTTTAGATTCGTTATTTTCGCTATTTCCATAGTGTATCTTCAGAGATAATTGATTTGTTCACGAATATCGCTACTAGTTTCTCACATTCCTTTGCGCTCTCAAGCACACTATTCGTTGCCCAATTCTATTCGTTCTTTAATTCTTATTCTACACCGTCTAACCTTGTATTATGCATATTCTCCTCAGAATAATCAATGTTTTATTGATACCAGCTATTACTATTATTTGCAGATTCATTTGAGAACCTCCTAGAATCTAGCAGTTTCTTATTAAATCGTTCATAAAATGTGCTCCTTGTTGCTGGTCGCTTATCCATGCTGGTGCTTTATCTACGGGATATAATATTTCTATTACTGTAGAAGCTTTTATTTGGATTACCATGAATTAGAATATGCTTATTAGGTGAATTAATTAACTATTCTGCTTTGGATTGCTCAAAATTTTAATGCTAATTATGGTTGTCTTGTGATAATTGATTAGCTCTATGCAGCAGAATAGGAGTCTATAACCTTTATGACTACCCTAATTGTACTGCTGTTGGGAAATGCTAATTCTCCTATTCCTTCAGCGTTTATTGTTCATCTGCTTCTTTTTTCCAGGAATCAAGTAATTTTCTCTTTGTTTGAGTGAAGATATCTTCTGCATTCAGATTGATTTGTTTGTTGTTTTCTTCTTCAATTAAACCAATTTCCATGTGCTTTCCTTAAACTAACGAAAAACCGTCTGGCATGATATCCCTTCCTGGAATGTACAACTCAATGATCTATTTACTTTTAGGTCTGCTTTGAGATTACTGTGGTGTAGCGCTTCTTAGCATTCTATCAAGTCTTTTAGCTAGTTTAGGGTCTTCTCGCTGGAAAACCTACAGACAATCTAGAATAGCAGCAGGAGACTAAACACTGTTACTTTTATTATTATTATTGATGTGATTCATCGCTTTTACTGCTCTTTCTGCTATTCCTGCTGTTGAAAATCCAATTTAAGCATCTGAATGTCTGAAATTAACAATCCATCCTTCAGTGGTTTTTTATCTTGAAGATCTGCTTACTTTCGCAGCTGTCTTGCTCCTCTTATCCACAAATCCATGATTTCTTCTTTGATTAGAAGTTGATAAGGATGATCCTGCATTGTTAGAATTGCTATTTGCATTTTAATGATCCTTAAAAGCAAGGTCATTTGTGGTCAAATTACTTTTGAATTAATCGCTTATCCCTAACTCAGGAGGAAATGAATATTCAGTGATTTTCTTGAGTTTCCAGTGATCTAATACTGATGATCCTGCGTAATACCTCTCAAATGATTAGTTTGGAGTCATTGCAACCCCCATTTTAAGTTGCGGAACATGAGAAGTAGAAGATTATGAAGAAGAGCGACTCTAAGATTAAGGAGAAAGACCTTACTTCAAGTTGCTGTTTCTAGTAGAAGAAGGTGAATACAATAGATTATGTTTCTTGTTGGAACTTAGCATATTGGGTTGCATGTTTTAAGTTGATTTTATGATTGCTTGAATAGTTCTTAGCCCTCTCACTCTCTACGAAACCAATCAATTAATCATACTAACTTTAATAAAAATCTTTGTGCACAATAAATATCATGAGAAAAAGATAATTGTTTACTTATATAAATTCTTGATTCATCTCTTTTTTCGCTAAGATTTCTCCTCCCCCCCCCCCCCAAAAAATTATGGATATCTCCTTAATATCAGCTATAAAACTAATCACTCAGCTTAATAAAATATAACTCTCCCAGCAGTGTAAATTATATTTACACATTCTCTTTATGTTTTCTTTCTTAAACTCACACACACACCGCACTTATTTGATAATTTGCATCCTGAAGATACTAGCAGAGAATGCAAAATATTTAGATTTTCTTTATTATTATCCTCCAAAAACGCATTGGTTGATCTTGTGAGGAAGTTAATATTGAAAGAGAAAAGTTGGCAATTCTATTTGAATAAAAAAACAACAAAAACACTATTAATTTTATCACGAATAATTAATTAGGGTCTTCATTGATGAAACTAGCTAAATTAAGGTTGGATACTTCTGACCCTGGTTCTTTTAAAACAAGAAAATCATCAAACAATCCTTAATCAAGAGGGTTTAGATTTATTCCCTTCTGAGGGGAGAAAAATATTATGATATTTTCTTTTTTTTTCTTGTTTCTTTAGATGAATTGATCCAGCGAGTTTTTGTTAGCTCTTCTGAATAATTGTTGATGCTCCTAAATTCACCTACTAATTAATTACTTCCCCTTCTACTCTCTCTCTATTTCTCTCTCAAAAAGGTTTTAGATATGTCTTTCTTTGTTTTAATTTGATATCTTATTCAATTTTGATCAACTTTTTCAAATAACCATAACAAGAAGAAACAAATAGTTTAAAAAAGGGACTAATCAGACATTGATTCATTGATGTCATCATTTGTTATTTTATCTTAGCAAATCTTGTCACAATACTCTGTTTAAGCAAAGTCTTTCATAAAAAGAAATAGTACTTGAAGTAATCAAGAAATTTTGGAACTCAATAGAGAGAAATATCCCAATAATTCAAATAATACATCCAGAAAAAATACAACAGATAATAAAGTATTTCCAGATAGCTGAGAGCAATGAACAAGAGAAACTGGGGGTAAGAAGGAGGAGGAGATAAAGGTTCTTCTCTTAGAGAAGCTTTAAGTGAGTTGAAAGCTGAATTAGGGAGGTTGGAAAGAGCAAAGTGGTATCCACTTGACAGAAAGACTATCCGCATGCACGCTGGGATATCCTAGCAGACGTAGCCTAAACGAATCATCACAGAAAATGACTAAGATGTTGAGAGGCCGAAAGGTACTTAACCTCGAATTAATTAATCAAGAAAGAATCCTCCATCGTATGAAGAGAATATTGTGTTAGAAAGGAAGATGAAGCTGCCAGAAAAGAGAAGAGATATTGAAAGGAAAGTGATGTATTCCGCTGACTATATGATTGAGCAACGTAAACCTTTGAGCATAATTCAAAGCACTGCACTCAGAAATAAAGGAAATGATAAGAATAATACTTAAAATAATAATTAAAATAGCAATTATTGCAATGATTTGTAAAGGAATGTGAAATAAACTAGCGATCGAAGAATTAGTAGTAAACTGGAGCTCATAAGGAAACGTTAGAATGATGATCCTTGGAATAGCTCAGATGATTCGGAAATAGAAGAAGCTATCAAAGAATACAGAGCATTCAAGATAGCAAAAGAATTCAAAGATAAGCTGCTTTACGCTGCGAAATTTTAAAAGTGAAATACAAAGAAATGCTAAATAAAATTTCCAGCAAGAAGAGCAATAGTTATGATTGAAGAGCTAGTGTGTACTGAATAATAAAAGCTTACTTGCAAGAACTACTATAAAAAAGTATTTTTGAAAATTTCCCAATGCGTAGTTAAATTATTTCTTTTCTTTGATATTAAAAATGAATAATTAGTACACACACATGTAGAATTATTTTTCTATTTAGTTTAAAAAATCCAGAGCATTTTTCTAAGAAAGAACTTCTTTTCAGTTTAAATCTGAATTATTGCCAGATTGTAAATTGAAAAAAGTTAGCTGTTAGACATACCTTCCTCCAAAATGATTTCGCTAAGGGAATTTTTGTTATTTTTATTTAAATGATTCTTGAGAAAATAGCTTCAATCTATAAATACATAGAAATATTATTATTATAAGCACAAAATCATATTTATAAACTTTCAAAATAAACAGAATTATTCACGAAAATAATTTAATTATGCTTTTTATTGTTGCATTCATCCAGCTTATTGGGTAGACATTAACTCAAAAGGGATGTTAAATTGATTGAAGTTCAAAATCACTTTTGATTTGTAGTAACTTAAACGAATTAACTTAAAACTAGGTTTATTAGAAGAAATTTACTGAGAATGTTTGACACATAGTACTAGATTAAAATATTTTTTTAAAATTAGTCAATGCATTGATGATGAATAAGAGGATTCCTTGATTTTTCATAGATTCTCTTAGTTTGGGTTTGTTTTTGATTTCTTTTTAAAAATATTATTTATTCGATCTTCAGAGTAAATCATTGCTGCTGTTGAACTAAAAATGAGGCATTATTTAGGTGGGAAAATTATTTATTAGAGTTCATAATAAACAACAATTAAAAAATAAAAAAGATAATTAAAAGTGAAATGGGACTAAAAGAGAAGCTAAAATAGATAGGAGCTACCACAGGTGTTACGGGCACTGGAGGGGCTGCAAGTATACTTGGAACGAAAGCTGCAATTTCATTGTTAGGTTTTAAGGCCACAGGTATTGCAGCAGGAAGTACAGCTGCTTCGATGATGTCTTCTGCTGCTATTGCGTCAGGTGGAGCTGTAAAAGCAGGCTCATTAGTAGCAGTTTGTCAATCAGTTGGAGTAGTTGGCTTAGGAACAATTGCCCTTCCAATTGCTGCTGTCGGGGGAGGCGTTGGATATGCAGCATATCACTATCTAATCAGGCCAAGATTGTGAGAAACAAAAAATAATACAAACGGTATTTTTTGTTAAAGTGTTCGAATATGAGAAATATTTGAATTGCTGATTATTCAAGACCTTTTTGAACAAATTTTCGATCCTTTTTTGCCTCAGTGATTGGAAATATTATATAAGTTATCTAAAAAACTTTATGAAAAACCATTTTCACAAATGAATCTCAATTATTCTTAATATTCCTGAGGTTGCTTGAATTTACTCATCTTTCTAGTTGCATTCAGTCTCAGGTTTATGAGGAGTAAATCAGATAGATAATATTTAAAAAAAAGGAGCTTTATTTAGATGAGAAAGATAATGGATATGATGCTATTAGAATTGAAGATTTATGAAATTTATTGACAAATAGATAGTAATTCAGAAATACAATAAATTTAAGAAAATGGGATCAACAAAGTAGAAAATAATATTATTAACAATAAGGGGTGATCCTGCTGTGAAGGTCTCATAGGTAATTACGAAGGTGCCTTCTGCTATTTATCCTTCAGCTGCATCAGTTGCAGCAGAAAAAATACCTTAGATTGAAAGAACTTTCGCAGCTGCTGCTGCAGCAGGTGGTAATAATGGTGGTCGTGGTCGTGCTGCCCTTGCTGCTAAAGTTGTTTCTGCTATATCTGCTTCAGCTGCTGCTCTTGTTGGCGGTGCTGTTGCTTCTGCTCCTGTTGCTGTTGCTGGATTAGGTGTAGCTGCCTTATTTGCTCTAATGAGACCAAAATTATGAGAGGCTTACAAGATAACATCATTTTTGAAATGTTCAACTCTTTTTTTCTCAATTTATTAGATTGTTCGCACAGATAAGAAATAAATTGAATTGTAGGTCTCTTTCAACCCTTTTTTGTTGTTGTAATATTTCTCATATTTTAATATTTCTTCTCAGTTTATAAATGATATTCACAAGGGATTATGTCAGTTTCGAAACAGCGTAGAAGAGCAGATAAACCAATTGTTTATTTAAATATGTTGTAATTTTTATTTTAATAATTAATATTTTCTTTCATAATGCGATCAAAGCTATTTTGGTGATCATTTGAAGACTAGAATGTTAGATAAATCATGTTCAAAACACCAATACTAAGCCTAAATTTCACTTCCTTTGTTGAGATTGTACATATTGAATAAGTTCAAATATCGCCATGGTAGTTGTTGCTTTGAGCTACAATATCGAATAGTCTCCTTGAAGCTACAATTCTTTCTCCGCTCTAATCAAATCTTCCTCTTCATACCCATTGAACATATCTGATTGGTTTAATTCATCAAACAAAGCTTGCTAAAGGACTCCAAAATAATAGTTCGTCATTGACTTGTCCTGAATAAGAATATCAAGGATTGGCTTAATACATCCAGAAAGTGATTTTATAAACCCAAGGATAAAATGGTACGCCTAGGTAGCTTATTCCAACGTTAGAATCTTTCCCTTGGGGTTATTCTCATCAAAGCAATTTAACTTCGTTGGTATGGCTGCTTTTAAATCTCTAACATCGTTCTACAAGGAAGTTCTGAGTTTTTCATTTGACATATGAACTTTCATGGATTTCTGCAGAATATCTTTGTTGAGATTTTTGCTGCGAGAAAGTAAATCTGATGAGCTTTTTTCGAGCATTGCGATGTATTCCTTGCTGTAGTCGCAGAGACACTAGATATACGAAAATATTGATTCTTTGCTGAGACTACGGGTAATGCTATCGTTTTTATCTTCTTATGTTCTTAAAAGCATTCTCCTGTCTGAATTGCAAAATCAAACACAAATTCATCAATATTAAATCTTTTTTCGCAATATATTCTTACTTTTCCTGCTTGCAAGAGTAAGTTTGATGTATTTCTCATGTGCCAATCTGTTAGTCATGCTTTAGAGCTTACACAGCGATTCCAAGGGGTATATGTAATCACTACTACTATCCTATTTTTCATTTGATCCACTAACTTTCTAACTCTTTGCTTTTTGCTCTGCGACTAAGGATGCATTGATTTCTGCTTCAATAATCTTCAACTCATCTTTTATTTTCTTTTCCTTCCAGAAGTACACTAATGCTAATGAACTACCTACAAGCAAACCTGATGCTGTCAGTATTTTGGCTAGTTGATAGTTTTTGCTATCTGTTAGTTTATCGAGCATTAAGTGGTTGCTGATTTGAGATAATTTCAGAAGATTTCTTTTGATACAAAAATCGAATTAATTGTGGGTGGTTTTTTCAAGGGATCTTTTTAATTCTTATTCAGCCGAATAGGACGGATCTATCTATTATAGGGATTTGATATTTTGAGCTAAGCGATGCTTGTGATGGGGGGGGGGGGGGATTATAAATAAATCAAAGAGGAGTCAAGAATTAATCTGGTTAATTGTAACAATCTTCGCAACCAAGAATAGCAAAGAGTTATTTTAATATTTGCAGTTTTATCTTGTTTATCGAAAGGAACAATTATGAGAAAATAATAAGAATCTCTCAAGTAGGTATTGGCATATGCTATCTTAGCTCTGTCTGTGATAGTGTCAGCAGAAGTAACGCATGTGCATTCTTCGAAACCTCTTGGTTTTCTATCTTCTAGTCTTCCTGCTCCAAAACCAACCACTACACCATAGATTACACCGCCTAAAACTACTGAAGAGGGTAAAAAAATCTTAATAATTTTTTATTTTCTTTACAGAGAGGATAAAGGGTGAGTGCTAGAGTTAGGTATGCTGGTTTAGGTTTCATTATCTATCTGCATTTTGAACGATTTACAATAATTGAAAAAATCATATTCAATATCTTTTCATTTTGTGTTGAAATTATTCTCCTTGTAGAATCATCTGGTGGCAATGGTTGGAGCATCTTCTTTGCAGTTATATTGATTATCTTGTTGGTGATTGGGATCGTTTATGCTTATAACATGTATCTGGATCACATCGTCGTCACTGAAGGAGCCATGAAGACTGAGTTAGGAATCAGAAAATAAGAATTATCCTCTAAGCAAGCTATGCGACTCACTGTCTTGACATTCAACAGCAAGAACGACGAGTTTACCAAGAAGTTCCACTGCCCTGAAGTTAATGTCAAAGCGACTAACGGTATAACGCATCTAAATAGATTAAATAAAAGAAATCAAAAACGCAAACATTTTTTC
>Ga0302271_10002574_pt1 | contig 16171 bp, 13 predicted proteins | sample III_Bog_N1_1_FD_198767 | JGI IMG/M metagenome (GOLD analysis project Ga0302271, IMG submission 198767) | Peat permafrost microbial communities from Stordalen Mire near Abisko, Sweden - III_Bog_N1_1 | ecosystem: Environmental > Terrestrial > Soil > Wetlands > Peat | place: Sweden: Abisko...
ACAAAACTAAGTTTCAAGTTAAAACTGTTGGTTCTGACGGTAGCAATAATTATGTAAATGTTACAAGTGCTAATTTAGCAAATGCAAATTATGCATATGAAGTAGTTGGATCAGGTAAAGTTTATAAAACTCTTGACGCAGCATATAACGTAGCAACTAATTCTGGGCCTATGCCCCCTTCTTTTAGTGGGGACGCTAATAAAGAAACAGAAGCTATTACTAATTTAGTTAGTTCAGGAACTCTTGTATTAGTAAAAGTTCCAGCAGCTGCATATACAGCTATGGATGATTCTGGTGTAGATATTAGTACAGTAACTAATGCTACCGAATCAAATATCGGTACAGATACTAACCTACAAGAAGTTTCAGATGAAACTAATTTGAAAAAAGCTGAAGCAAAATATGAAGCTGATTTAGCTAAAATAGACGCTAAAGATAAAAAGTTTGATACAGATATAGCATCAATCGACAACCAAAGAAATGCTATCAAGACTGAAATCGATACATTAAAAACAGTCGCTAAAGATAACATTGAAAGAACATTCAAGTTGTTCGGTTAATAGATAGCAGGGTAACCTGCTGTCTCTCAGGTAGACGTAATATGACCTTATGGTCTCTATGACGTCCTACCAAGAATGCCTCAAGTTATGTTGCATCTCTTATGAGATTCTCACTTAGAGATGCAACGTAAGGAGTGGTATAAGCTAAGCGGATGCTTATAAAATTTAATCTGTACATTAAAATCATAGAATCTAGATCTATATATTGAGTCGGTTGTTCATTCTTGAATGAACTTAAAATAAATAACTACGGTTAAATCTCCGCTTGATAACCATATTACAAAACCACTAATAGCTAATATTAGTACCCATTAACAAGGTCTAGAAGTTTTTAAATAACGGATTAACTATCAATATTAAAAATACAATTGAATAATTACTAACTACAAGTAATTTAAAAAAAATTAAAAACTCAGATTGTTTAATGAGAATTCATTAATTGGTCTGAAGTGGGGGTAATGTAGTACTCAAAACTATCTATCACTCCCACTACTTAAATTTCCTATAATTTCCTTTTTCTTATTCCTAATAAATCGCCACTGTCCTTAAAGAACAAGTGGCTTTTCTTTGTGCTACGCACGTAGACATTGTTGACGTTTAAATTCCAGTTATTTTTTAAAAGTAAAATCTACGTTTATTTTTATATTCCGCATCAAAAATAACTCATGGCACATTTAATTTGTTTTTTGTATCTATTATGAACTGCGAATAATCCAGCGGATTTTGCGGATTGCGAGCTAAGACAAATACTTAACCTCTTTGTGGAGGAGGTTATGATTTTCTTCTCAAACAACAAAAATAAATTCTTCGACTATTACCTCAGAATAACTAATTTGTTCTACTTAATTATTAATTATTAGCTCGTTAGTTTCAGAAATGTTTGGCTATGATATAATAATATGCAGATAGGATTATCACAAGAGATACATTTTGATTGTATATTGGAGAAATAAATGACAAGATCTGATGAAAAACTAAAAAATGTTACAGCTTTAGGAAACACAAATACACAATATCCTACAGATTATAATCCTTCAGTTTTAGAATGTTTTGAAAATGTACATCCTAATAATGATTATGTGGTAACTCTTTATGCCTATGAATTTAGTAGTTTATGTCCTAAAACAAAACAGCCTGATTTTGCAAAGCTCTATATCAAATATATTCCAAATATTAAAATGGTTGAATCTAAAAGTTTAAAATTATACTTATTCAGTTTTAGAAACCACGGAGATTTTCATGAAGACTGTATGAATATGATTATGGAAGATTTAGTCAAACTAATGGAGCCAAAATATTTTGAAATTACTGGAATTTTTACTCCGCGTGGTGGAATCTCTATTTACCCATTTGCGAATTATTCAAATGGCGAAGACAAATATAATAAAATTAGAGATGCAAGACTCTTAGACGTATTAAAAGAACAAATTCAACCATCATTTTGATAATATTAATATTACAAATTCTTTAAATGCTCAATGCATATTTTAGGGGTCAGGACTACTGAAATAGCGTCAATTCGATATTTTTTATATGTTGGATTGTCAGAGAGATACATAAATAATCCTTGTTTTATATGAGAATACTTCATTTTTGATATTGCTTCAAAGGGGATTCCAAAGTTCTCAGTAGTTCTTGTTTTGACTTCAACAAACACGAGCGTATTATTTTTGTCAGTAGCAATAATATCTACCTCTGATAATCTTGAAAAGTGTTTATTCCGCTCTAAAATTTTATAACCATTACTTTTCAAAAATTCTACAGCTAAATTTTCACCTTTTTCTCCTATTTCTTTATTTCTAATATTTTTCAATATTTTCCCCTAAACAGTGATTAAATTTTAACATAAAATAAGCGGACAAAGAAAGACTTCATCAGGAGTAGCCCAAAAGCTCCAAAATCTACAATTTTGAGAGTTTTTTGGCTCCAACGTATAGGATGTAAAAAGTAAGAATAGTCTTGGTAAAAGACTAACTTACTTTTTACTGGACTTCAGAGCGTGCGAAAAAATAAGAATTTTTTCGCACGCTCACACTTATAATACTTAATTTAAAACTCTGATTTAGAAAATTAATCTAAATAATAAGAATCGTTTATTCAATTTATCTGAGAATTTTCTCAAATTATGAACAGTTGTCGCTGTATCTTCCATTATCTCTTTGACATTACCCTTGTTGTTAGTATTATTAACAGTTTCCAAGGTAGTTGAAACGTTATATAATGCCTTATTTAAATTATCAACGGTACAATTCAACTTCGATTTTAACTTAGTATCTTTTGTCATCTTATTTACAGAAGTCGTAATTTCAGAAACGTTAGCCATTGTTGTACTCAAATCATCGGTAAATTTCTTAGAATTTACTGAGCCTAAAATCGGAGTCAACTCTTTACATAAATCTCCAATTGATTTTGTTGTATTCATTAATGTAGGTTTGAATTCAGGATCCCCAATTATATTATTTACATTCCCAGACAATTCGGAGAAATCATCTGTAATTTGATTAGCCATTGCCATCATATTTTCTAAATCACCTCTTGACTCATCAATCAATTTTTCTGCTTTAGCCAACGTAGTTGTTGCTTGAGCCGTTAAAGCTCTCACATTAATAATTGATTGTTTTATATCAGCAATCATTGAATCATCCAGCAAATCATTAATTTTTTTGTTTGTTTCTGTCAACGATGCAGCTGCCTGATATTGCAAATCCATAAAGTCAGCTACTCTCATCGGTTCAACAATAGTATATGGTGAAGTTTGATGAGGATATGGGATAGCAGTATTATCCAACGGCTTTATTCTTAATTTTGCAACACCATTTTCATCAATAATCTTACCAACCATAAATTCAGGTAAAACCAACCCAGGCATATCAATAACGTAATCTATTTTATATGCATACTTAGTCTTGATAAGCTCCCTCATATTAAATGGAACCGTCTTTCCTGACATAATTTCAGTACGCTTTACAATACCCGCATCATAATATTTATCATCTAATTTTATATCAACTTTTGCACCTCTATACAAACCAATATTAGAATTTACAGGAATATAAACACTCTTAACCTTTGGAGGTGTAATTTCCAAGAATTGTTCCCCAATTAAACCTGATTGTTGAATCGATATCATTGAACCTCTTGGGATTTTTATATTTGGCTCTGTAATTACAAATCTCATAATTACATAGCTCGAATCAGCGGTAACAACAGGGTTTATTTCTTCAACCTGTCCAACTCTCATACCCATCATTTGAACAGCTGATCCACAACGCATACCATTAACATCTTTAAATGCAACTTCTATTCTTCCCGCAGAAGAAAAAGCCCTTCCTTTTACCCACAAAACAGTACAGAAAAATATCAATAATGCTAATATCGATAATATGCCAACTTTAAATGATGCTGATAATTTCATATTCTATTCCTTTATTCAATTATAATTATTTTTTCTTTTTTGGGCTAGGACTTAATATTTACTATTTTATCCGTCTACCCTTTTAACATTTTCATAGGACCTTCAAGCGATGCTGTAACAAACTGCTTTGTATAAGGAGTCTCCTGCCTCATCAATTCTTCAGGAGTACCAACAAATACAGCTTTACCACCATATAACATCATAACTCTGTCTGCGGTTCTTTTTACCGTTGACATCTGATGAGTAACAACGATAGATGCAGCATTTGTCTGATCTTTCAACCTTACAATATAATCTTCAATCAAAGTTGAAGACATAGGATCCAACCCTGCGGTTGGTTCATCATACAATATAATTTCAGGGTTAGTTATAATTGCACGAGCAAAACTGACCCTCTTCTGCATACCACCTGAAAGTTCTGATGGGAATTTTTTCTCAGTCCCTGTTAGACCAACAAGTTCAAGTTTTTCTTTTACAAGTTTATCTATTTGAGAAGAAGTATACTTTTTCCTTAATTCTTTTCTTTCTCTTAGAGCAAAAGAAATATTATCAGAAACATTCAAGGAATCAATCAATGCAGAATATTGAAATACCATTGCAATATCTCCACTGGTCTCTATTACTCCTGAGTCTTTTTCTATAAGTCCAGAAATAAGCTTTAAAACGGTACTTTTACCAGAACCACTAAAGCCAACTATTGCTAATATCTCGCCTTGTTCTACTTCAAACGAAATATCATTAATAACAATGTTATTATCAAATTTTTTTATTAAATTTTTAACTTTAATACCCATAAATTAACCTACATCTATTTTAAAAGAAAAATACTATTGAGAATACTAAATCCAAAATAACTATTGCAACAAATGACCAAACAACGGCTTTAGTAGTAGCAATACCAACACCTCGTGATCCACCCGTTGCATTATAACCACAAGAACAACTTATTAATGCAATTGTAAATCCAAAAGCAATGGCTTTCAAGATAGCAACATTTATATCTTTTAGAACAAGCCCAGACCAAACCGACTCAAAAAAAGCACGATACGCCAATCCAGATGATAAATGTGCAGCGACACCACCACCAATAATACCGAATAAACAAGCTACAACTAGAACAGGCGGCATCATTAATATCCCCGATAAAACTCTCGGAACAAATAAATACCTAATAGGATTAACATTTAAAACTTGTATAGCATCAATCTGTTCAGTGATACGCATTGTTGCAATTTCAGATGCAAGAGATGAACCAATCATTGAAATAATTGCGAACCCTGACATAATTATTCCTTCTTCTCTTACAATAAGTACCGACACTAACATACCAACATAACTGCCAGCACCTTGTTTAACCATTTCGCCCGCGACCTGCATCGCAACAATTATTGAAGACATACCGACAATAGATAATGTAATGGGAAGTGAGCTTACTCCAAACCGAGCGCACTGTTCAATCGTTGATTTTATATCTATTTCTCTATGAAATATAAATTTTATAACTTCTTTGCCGTTAAAAATTATATCGCCTATAGTCGAAACAAACTCTACAAACTGAATTTGAAATTGACGATACAATTTATAAGTTATTGTACTTTTTAATGCATACTCTCTCATTTATTTTATTATACCCACCCTTATAATATTAAACATCATCTCAATCAAGGATTTAAGCTATATTTTTCAAACTTTTTATAGCTTGTTGGGCATCCTCACTTGAATATATATATTTCCCAGCTACGAGAGAATTCGCACCTAGGGATGTGCATATTTTGGAAGTTATATTATTTACACCACCATCAACTTGAATAATAAATTTCTCATCAACTTTTTGTTTTATAAGCGGAATTTTCATTGCGCAATGGTGCATAAATTCTTGACCACCAAACCCAGGTTCAACTGTCATAATTAGAGCTAAATCAATTTTATCAAGATATGGAAATAATCTTTCAGGGCTAGTTTTAGGTTTAATTGAAACCCCAACTTTTAGATTTAATTTTCGAATCATAGAAATGACATCATCTAAAGTATCTTCACAAGCCTCATAATGGACCGTAATTATATCAGCACCAGCCTTAGCAAAGGCTACTATATATTTTTCAGGATTTTCAATCATCAAATGAACATCCAAAGGAATATTTGTAACTTTTTTTATTGATTTAACAACAGGAACACCAATAGAAATGTTTGGAACAAAATGCCCATCCATAACATCAACATGAAGCCAATCTGCACCAGCATCTTCTACACGTTTTATATCACGTCCTAAATTAGCAAAATCAGCAGATAGTATTGATGGGGACACAATAATATTGTTTACCATAATCTACTTCCTCCATGTTAAATTTACTCTATAATAATATTTAACCCCAAACATGCTTTATAAGCACAATTTTGTTGGGCTTCTTTTTTTGATTGACCAGTTGCAGTTGCTAAAACTTTTCCGTTATAACTAACTTCAACCTCAAATAGTAAGTCGTGAGCAGGACCGGTTGTTCCAATAGTTTTATAGACAGGGATTTCTTTATTGATTGACTGGGTATATTCCTGTAAAACAGCCTTTGCATTATATTTTTCAAAATGATTATCTATATCTTCAACATACTTTAAAAGCTGATAATTCAAAAATTCTTCAACCTCAGCATGTTTTCCATCCATATAATATGCACCCAAAACAGCTTCAAATGAACACGCAATATTAGATTCACGACTTCGTCCAGACTGTTTTTCTTCTGCATCACCTAAAATAATTAGTTTGTCCAATTCTATTTCTGCTGCAATATTTGCAATAGTTGCATCAGAAACAAGGATTGAACGAATCTTTGAAAGTTTTCCCTCATCATAATCAGGATATTTTTTTATCAACATCTTAGAAGAATATAATTTTAAGACAGCATCACCAAAAAATTCTAATCGCTCATAATTGTCCATTACATCTAGATTATTTTCTTTAGTATATGAGGGGTGGGTCAAAGCTTTTTTTAACAAAGAGTCACCACATTCAACATCTAAAATATTTGTTATCATTACCACAAACCTTTAATGAATGAAGTAAAATTGACTAAGGTACTATTTGATAAAACAAAATATTGAAAATAATAATATAATACTGGCAAAGTAAATACATAACTGTCACATCGGTCTAAAAATCCACCGTGCCCAGGTAATACATTCCCTGAATCTTTTACCCCAGCGTCTCGTTTTATCAAAGATTCACATAAATCGCCAATTTGAGCAAAGAATGCAATTAATATACCAACAATTACGCAATGATACCAAGGTAATTTTATAAAGTACCCAATAACAAATGAACAAACAACGGCAGACAAAGTACCACCAATTGCCCCTTCAATAGTTTTATTAGGACTTATTACAGGGGCTAGTTTATGTTTTCCAAATTTTGAACCAAAATAATAACAACCTGTATCGGTAAAAATAACAGAGAAAAATAACAAAACAAGATATCCAAAACCTTGGTACTGTGTTGTAGTTTTTATAAAATAATGATATGAAGGATGAGACCCGATATCCCTTAGAAAAATCAAATACAATGGGAAAAGTCCACTATATATAAACCCAAGTATCGTAGTTGCGACATTTGCGATATATGGTTGCCTGCCCTTAAACAATACCCATCCGAAAGCCAAAATAGAAGATATCGTAACAGCAAAAGAAACCATATTGAACCTACCGAAATAAGCCAAAATAGCAAAAAAGGCATCTGCAAATAATATAACTTTCAAACTAGGATAAAAACCTTTATGCCGAAGAATCATAACATATTCTTTTGTTGCAAAAAATATTATTAACATCGTCATTATAAATAAAGGAACACCACCACTAACAATAGCTGCAAAAACCGTTATTGTCAGTGCAACTCCAGTAACTATCCTAGTTAAAACTTTTTTATCCATTATACAGTTAAGACCTCTATTTCTTTTTCAGAGACTGCACTTTCAATAATTCTAATATATTTATCCGTTAATTTTTGAATTTGGTCCTGATAATCTTTTACAGAATCTTCAGGAAGCTTTTCATCTTTTTCAACTTTCTTAACACCATCTGTCATATCTCTGCGAATATTTCGGATAGCAACTTTAGCTTCTTCTCCGACTTTTTTGACATCTTTAACAATTTCTTTTCTTCTGTCTTCAGTTAAAGCAGGGAAATTCAATCTAATACATATACCATCACTGTTTGGGGCAATCCCAAGTTCAGCTTTAATGATTGCTTTTTCAATGTCTTTTAATATACTCTTGTCATAAGGTGTAATGATAAGAGTAGTACCTTCACTTACAGAAACCTGCGACATTTGTCTTAATGCGGTAGAAACTCCATAATAATCAACAACTACTTTATCTAATACTCCAGGATTAGCTCGTCCGGTTCTAATTGTACCAAACTCTCTCTTTAATTGGGAAATAGCTTTTTCCATTTTGTCTTCACCAAATAAAAATAATTCATCAATTGCTTCTGACATGATTACCTCTTTCATATTTATATTTCAAACTTTTAGTTTACAAACGTACCTATTTTTTCACCATTAATAATCTTATCAAGACTTCCTTTAGCAGCAAAGTCAAAAACTATAATCGGAATATTATTTTGTTCACACAATGTACAAGCAGATGAATCCATAACCTTTAACCCATTTTGAAGAATATCAGAATACGAAATCTTATCTAATTTCTTTGCTTCAGGATTGATGTTCGGATCATCGTTGTATATTCCATCTACACCATTTTTAGCCATTAACATTGCCTCTGCATCAATTTCAGATGCTCTTAAAGCTGCAGCTGTGTCTGTTGTAAAGAATGGATTACCGGTTCCAGCTGCAAATATAACAACTCTACCCTTTTCAAGGTGTCTTATAGCTCTATGTCTTATATAAGGTTCAGCAACTTGCTTAACCTCAAGAGCAGACTGAACTCTACAATCCACATTAATTTTTTTAAGTGCGCTCTGCAAAGCAATTGCATTCATAACAGTTGCCAGCATTCCCATATAATCGCCAGAAGCTCTATCCATACCCAATTGAGCGCTATTTTTCATTCCTCTGAAAATATTTCCGCCACCAACCACAACAGCAACCTGAACGCCTCTATTCAATATAGAAGAAATCTCTCCAGCTATCATTTGAACAGGTTCATAATCTATTCCGAATTCTTGTTTTCCAAGTAAAGCTTCCCCGCTAACCTTTAACAAAACTCTCTTATACTTAACATCACTCATAGTATTACCTTTATAATTGTAATGAATATACTTAAAATAATACTAGAGCAAAATCGGCATAATGTAAAGGAATTAATATTATATAAGCTGGGTTAAAATTGAGAATTGAAGCACATATAAGACGTCTTAATATTTCGTAATATAAAATGAACATAACTATTTCAAATCTCGTTTAACATGTGAATAATTAATCGGAGGGTTAGAATATGAAAAAGGCATTAATTACACTAGGTTTAACTGCACTAATGGCAGTAAGTTCTCCAGCTTTTGCAGGACCAATGGGTCCAGGATGTGGTATGGGTATGGGACCAAGAATGGGAATGCAAGGACATTATTGCAATTACAGACCCGCTGGGTGCGCAAATATTGGTTTTTCAACCGGAGGCTACTACAGACCATATTACGCATCACCCTACTACAATAATTATGAAGTAAACTACCCATGTTGCGGTTATTATACTGGATGCCCAGCAAGATTCTATGAACCGGGAGTCGCAGTAAATTTAAGAATACCCATAATGTTTTAATTCCAAGACAAGATTAACAAAATTCCAAGAGAAAACGACGAGATTAAAGTTTCTTTAGTCTCGTCGTTTTAATTAATCAGGTAAGCTACTCCTAAATATTGAAGTTCTATATTCCCCCTTGTACAGAAGAATTATATGGTATATAATGCAGCTATTATGAAGAAAGAGAGTACATATACCTGTATATTTGGCGGAGGAGCCATTAGAGGAGTAGCTTATGTTGGTGCTATTAAAGCCTTAGATGAGCTTAACATAAAATATGACACTCTTGCTGGATCATCTGTTGGCTCAATAATTGCAACACTCGTTGCCATAGAATACTCCTACGACGAAATCAAAGAAATAATTATGGGAGTAAATTTTGAATTATTCAGAGACTTTCATTTAGGATTTGGTAAAGATTTTGCTTTAAGCAAAGGAGAAGTTTTTACTAATTGGATGAGAGAAAAGATAGAAAAAAAATTCTATGGAGAAAACTACAAAAAAGGTGCAAATAAACCCGTGACTTTTGAAGATTTAGACAAAAGTTTATTAATATTTTCTACAGATCTGATAGATTTTAAATGCAAGGAATTTTCAAAACAAGAAACACCTGATTTTGAAATTGCAAAAGCTGTAAGAATTTCTTGTAGTATGCCGGGATTAATGACATCAATTGAAGTAGATGGCAAAAAATTAGTTGATGGAGACCTACTAAAAAGCACACCTTTATGGTCTCTTTCAAAAAACTTAAAAATGGATACTAATAGAATTATGGAATTCCGACTAGAAGGCAATTATGAAACAGTCGAAAATAATGCACTAGATTTCATAAATGCCATATATAGTTGTATGACATCCGTTTCAACAGATTTCATCATAAAAACATACGGGAATAGAGACAATTTTGACTATATAAAACTCAACACAGGGAACGTTATAATCCTTGATTTTAATATGTCCGAAACTATGAGGAATCAAATTATTGATACCGGCTATAAACAATCTATGAATTACCTAACCAATTATTTACCAAATAAAAAAGAAAACCTTGTAGAAAAATATGATAAAATTTTAAAACCACTAGAAAAACTTTTCCCATTTATAAAATCAAATAACGTAAAAACATCAAAAGTTTTATTGGGAGAAATATTTATAGAACTAATTGAAACTAAAGATTTAATAAACAAAAAAATCTTCGAAGATATACTGAGCTTTAAAGATGAGTTTTTAAATTCTTCAGGTGGCAGAACCTGGTTTGGGAACTCAAAATTTGACAACCAAACAGAATTATTAAAACATCTTTCAAATATCATATTTAAAATTGATTCTACAATTTATGAACTAAAAAATTCAATCAAAAACCTAAAAAAAATTAGTTGCCAGCTGTAACAGTTTCCTGTTCTGTACTATTTGATGGTGTATCCATAGATTTTATAGATACATCAATTTTATCAGCAAATAATTTCTTCAAATGGTTAATTAATTCATTGGATGAATCCACCCAAAAAATAGATGCGGTTAAAATTCTGTCATTTGTTTCAATTACATTGAATAACACAGGATCAGAGCCGTGATAAGTTGCAAGAATATTTTTTATCGCACAAAGCTCTTCATATTCAAGATTTTCTTTTACAGTAATTGTGACAAGATTTGAGTTATCAACAGGTTTAACGTTATCAATTAGAACACTTGTTTGACCTTCTTCCCGATGCTGAACTTTTCCAGAAATAATAACTTTTTGTTCAGTTTGAAGATCATCCCCAAATTCTATAATTGTTTTGTTAAAAGCAACTAACTCTACTTTACCGGACAAATCCTCAAGAGTAAGGAACTTAATAAATTTAGAAGGATCTTTTCTTGTTGGAATTTGTCTTGCAGCAGTAATTAAACCGCAAACGGTTACAGGCGTATCATTTGACTTGTCTTTCAATTCTGAAACCTTATGTGTCATTAAAAATGGTAACTTATCCCTAATTGAGAATAATGGATGAGAAGTGACATAAAATCCTAGAAATTCTTTTTCAAAAAGCTGAATTTGTTTGTCATCAAACTCTTCATCTGAACCACCTAATCTAAATTGAGAATTTGCGAAATCCTCGCCATCAGGCATTGTGGAAAACAAACTAACCTGCCCCATTTCTCGAGCCTTTGCAGCCCTAGATACTGCAGAAATAATATATTCCATATTATCAAGGAGTTGTTTTCTACTTGTTTCTATAGTTGAAAATGCACCTGCTTTAATCAAACCTTCGAGCAATCTTTTATTAACACATTTGGGTTCTAATCTTTTACAGAAATCAAAAATATCAGAAAACTCACCATTTTTTTCACGTTCATTAATGATAGATTCAACCACACCTTCACCAACTTGCTTAATAGCCGCAAGTCCAAACCTGATATTTGGTTCATCAGGAGAATATTCAAGGAAAGATTTATTAACATCAGGGGGTAAAACTTTTATACCATATTTTTGAGCTTCTTCAATATAAGCTTGCGTTTTATCCTGATCACCAGCAACACTTGATAATAGTGCAGACAAGTATTCAACAGGATAATGGCATTTTAAATAAGCCGTCTGATAAGCTACAAAAGCATATGCAGAAGAGTGAGCTCGATTGAAACAATATGCCGCAAAACTTTGGATTTGTTCAAACAATTTCGTTGCAACTTCAGCAGACATACCGTACTTTGCAGAACCTTCAATCAGTTTATCTTTTTGAGCAGCCATCGCAACAGGATCTTTGTGCCCCATCATACGACGAACTTGGTCTGCTTCTCCCAAAGAATAATCCGCCATAATCTGAAATATCTGCATAATTTGTTCTTGGTATACCATTGTTCCGTATGTATCTTTTAATATAGCTTCAAGTCTTGGATGAGCATAAGTAATAGCTTGACGACCATGTTTTCTTTCAACAAAATCTTCGACCATACCAGACCCTAAAGGTCCCGGTCTGAATAATGCAACTAACGCGCCCAAATCCTCAAAAACATCGGGTCTTAATTTTTTTACAAGATTTGTCATACCTGTTGATTCCAATTGGAAAACTCCAACTGTTTCACCACGGCATAACATATCGTAAGTAGGTTTGTCATCTAATGGAATATGATTAATATCAACTTCAATATCACGGCAACGTTTTACAAGTTCAACCGTTTTATGAATCATTGTAAGGTTTCTTAAACCTAAAAAGTCCATTTTTAACAATTTTAATTTTTCAAGAATTTCCCTATGATACTGAGTGATAATAATACCGTCTTTTGAAGGTTGAACGGGAACAATCTCATCAAGTGGCTTATACGAAATAATAACTCCAGCAGCGTGCATACCAACACCACACTTAATACCTTCAACACATTTTGCTGTATCAACAAGATTTTTAACCTCAGGATCAGAATCATATTCTGATTTTAGTTCCATACCATCTTGGAGAGCTGCATCAATATTTTTTGCATCTAGTGGTATCATTGAGGCAAGTTTATTACTCTTTGCATATTCAATCCCGAATACCCTAGCAACACTTTTCATCGCATTTCTTGCTGCAAGAGTAGAGAATGTAATAATCTGGCAAACTTTATCTACACCATATTTATCAACAACGTAATCAATAACATCTCCACGCTTATCAATACAAAAATCTGTATCAATATCGGGCATACTGAAACGTTCTGGATTTAAGAATCTTTCAAACAATAAATGGTGCCTAATTGGATCTAAATCCGTTATATCGAGAGCATAAGCAACAACTGAACCTGCAGCAGAACCACGACCTGGGCCTACTGGAATATCATGAGTCTTTGCAAAATGTATAAAATCCCAAGTTATCAAGAAATAGGATGCAAAACGCATTTTATTAATAATACTCAATTCATATTTTACACGTTCGTGTAGTTCATCATCTATTTGTTCTGGGGTGTATTTTCTCTTAATCCCTTCTTGAACAAGAAAATCAAGATAAGATTCGTCATTAAACCCTGCTGGGACTTTGAAATCAGGAAGTGGAGCTTCCCATTTTATAGTTACATGACATTTGTCAGCTATATCAACTGTATTTTTTATACATTCATCAAACGTTTCAGTATCCATCCATCTGAATGCATCTCTTAATTCAGAAACTGTTTTTACATAAAATTCATTATTAGGAAAATGGAAACGGTTATCTTCATTCTTAAGAGACTGCGTTTGCATACACAACAATGTATCATGCCAGTCTGCGTCTTGCTTTTTCAAATAGTGTGAGTCATTCGTAATGACCATTTTAATATCAAGTTCTTTAGCAAGTTTAATTAAATCTGGATTTGTACGTTTTTGATCTTCCAAACCATGATCTTGCAACTCAATATAATAATCATCACCGAATAAATCTTTATATTGTTTAGCAACCGCCTTTGCACCTTCATAATCACCTTTTTTCAAATGACATAAGACTTCGCCGCCTAAACAAGCAGAACAACAAATAAGACCCTTAGAATATTTTTTTAGAAGCTCAAAGTTAATACGAGGTTTTACATAAAAACCTTTACATTGCGCATCAGAAGCCAGTTTTACTATATTTGTATATCCGTCATTATCTTTAGCAAGTAATACTAAGTGATAACGAGGATTATTATGCTGATCTCTTTCGTCTAATTCTCCTGTATGCACATAAAATTCACAACCAATGATTGGTTTTACACCAGTTTCTTTAGCATCTAAATATAAATCCAAAGCACCATACATAACACCGTGATCTGTTACTGCAACAGCTGGCATGTTATTTTCTTTGGCAAAATCACACAGTTCCTTAATTCTTATAGCACCATCAAGTAAAGAATACTCTGAGTGCAAATGTAATGGTACGTACTGAACGCTCATATATAAAATTTAGCACATAAAAACATTTATACATAATAGATTTATAAATTTCTTAACAATATTTGAGGTCCATCTTTATTGTGATAAAATTTAAGATGTGAGAGACGATTTATTTAAAATAAAAGATCAAAGAATTAAGGTATTCAATAAAAGGCTTGGGAAAACACAGGTTTTCTTTGCGATTTTTGCACTATTGTTAATTTTTCACCTGTTCTGCATTCAAATACTTGATGTAAAACACTATAGAGCAAAAGCAAAACGCCAAAGACGTTCAAGTTCATTTATTATGAGGGGCGACATCTTCGATAGAAATGGTATCAAATTAGCTACAGATACCGTCTATTATGATGTCTATGCCAGGCCTAAAGACTTTGACGATAAAATTCATACAAAAGAGGAACTAGCTAAAGATTTAGGTCCTATTTTAAAAATGCAGCCTGCAACTTTGTTGTCAAAATTTGAAGCACAAAAAAATGAACCTGTAATTTTACTAAAACGAGGTGTAGGAAAGTCAGAGCACGATGCAATTGCAAAACTTGCTTTACGCGAAATTCCAATGGACAAAAAGAGTATAAGGACTTATCCACAAGGTTGTCTAGCGTCTCACGTTTTAGGTTATTACAACATCGACGCAAATGTATCCGCAGGGGTGGAACTAACCGCAAGAGAAAAACTTGAAAAAGCACCTAAGAAACAAGCTATTGAAAAAACACCATCAGGAGACTTTATATATAACTTCTCAACCGACCCTGTTGCAGCCACTGAACCACTAAAAGGTCAGGATGTTACATTAACAATTGACACCGCTATTCAACATATTTGTGAAAAAGAACTTGACCATGCGGTCTCAAAATTTAAAGCACAAAGAGGCGCAGTAATTGTTATGAATCCTAAAACAGGTGAGATTTTAGCTTATGCAGTCTATCCTTTCTATGATCCAAACAATTATAGAACTGCATCAATGATTCAAACTAAAAACTGGACCCTCACAGATATTTTCCCCCCAGGGTCAACATTTAAAACTATTACTGTTGCTTCCGCTATGGAACTGGGTAAAATTAACATGCACACAAAAATCAATGATACAGGACGAGTAAAAGTAGGTTGGTGGACAATTACAAACTACGACTACAAACAAAAAGGTGCTCCTGGTTGGATTGATTTAATATATCTATTCCAACACTCCAGTAACGTAGGGGCTGTTAAAGTATCTCAAACAATGACATCACCAGAATTCCATACCATTTTAAGGAAATTTGGTTTTGGGGGAAAAACAGGAATTGACCTACCAGGTGAATCTGTTGGATTATTAAAACCAGCAAGCAAATGGGACACATCAGACCACGCAGCAATGGGATACGGATATGGATCATCAGTTACTGCGATTCAAATGGTTGCAGCTGTTTCCGCAATTGCAAATAATGGTGTGAGAGTTACTCCACACGTTATAAAATATCCACAAGAAGAAGCTCTACAAAAAATACATCATATTAGAGTTATGACCCCTGAACACTCAAAAATGGTAACTAACTTGCTAACTGAAAGTATTGAGCGTGGAAAGTCGCCTATAAAAATGGAAGACTATTATGTTGCGGCAAAA
>Ga0302271_10002575_pt1 | contig 16170 bp, 19 predicted proteins | sample III_Bog_N1_1_FD_198767 | JGI IMG/M metagenome (GOLD analysis project Ga0302271, IMG submission 198767) | Peat permafrost microbial communities from Stordalen Mire near Abisko, Sweden - III_Bog_N1_1 | ecosystem: Environmental > Terrestrial > Soil > Wetlands > Peat | place: Sweden: Abisko...
TCCTTTTTCCTGTTTTGAAAGAATAGAAATAATCTGACTTTCTGTAAATCTTGCTTTCTTCATAATAGGTGTAAAATTAAAGATTATACTCTAATTTTAACTGGACCTACTTTGGGGAAGCCGACATTAGCAGACAAATAACAATAGAATAGAGACGCTCGTTTTAACGTCTCTATTCTTATTTTATTATGGTATACATAGGTAATGCTTGTTGAATAAAGAAATGCTTAATTGTCTTAATAAATATATCTGCAAGCATTTAAATTAAAAAATGTCTTTTTTAAGAACAGTCCATAATTCAAGTTAATTATGAACATTTGTTCATATAGAATTTGCTTTTTGAACATTTGTTCATTAATTTTAATGCAAATTATTTTATATGGCAAGGAATAAAAAAGACAGACTTATTCAAATGGCACCGCATTTTTGCGGATTCAGTCCACAGGGAGTACAAAGCAAACCCGGGTCGGAAGTTTCCATCAATTTTGAAGAGTATGAGGCTTTGAATTTATGCGATTATGAATTACTGAATCAATCTGAAGCTGCAAAATTGATGAATATCTCCAGGCCAACATTTACCAGAATTTATGAAAGTGTGAGGCGGAAAATTGCCAAAGCATTTATAGAAGGAAGTTACATCAATTTTGAAGATGGAAATTCAACAGTATCTGACTGGCTAAAATGCGATAAATGCCAGATAAACTTTACAGTTACTGACAGCACTGGTAATTTCTGCCCCATATGTAAATCACAAGTAATAATCGACAACAAATGATGCCATGATAATAGCTATAGCCGCCAGTGAAAACCATTTAAAAGCTAATGTTGATCCGCACTTTGGAAGATGCGACTGGTTTTGCCTGTATGATACTGAAACAAAAAAAAGTTCATTTATTGAAAACCCTGTACGTTACCATCAGTTACAAGCCGGTTGCGATGCCGCTTTACTCTTAATCGAAAAGGGAGTAAAAATGGCCATTGCCGGGCGATTTGGCTCTAAGGTTATTGAGGTTTTCAAAGCAAATAATGTGCAGATGATTATCCCTCAGACACAACAGACAATTGCGAAAATTATTAATTCCTTTATTTCGCAATAATCTAACTCTTATATAACCAAGTGATATAGTTTTAGCTGGTCAGAATTTTTTGGATTGACAACTTTTCATTTTCACTTAATGAATTCATCCCATCGATGGCATGTTGAATTTTTGTCTTAAAATTCCAACACGTCATCTGCCGGAGAGATAAACGACGTGCGAACTCATACGTTGAAAGATCCTCTCTTCCTTTGCAAACATTATAAGCAATATAAAAAGCCTTGTGAACCGGAAACTTGCAGTTATGAAAAATGGTACCAGCAGCGGCGGACTCTTCTGTCTTGCATTTTGTACATCGTCTGGAGTGTGCTGTTTTACCAGGGCAAAAGTTAGTATTTCCACACTTCCGGCATTCAAATCCCTTGCTCCACTTCAAATCAGCAAGAAATTCAAAGCACTTCTCGTCACTTTGAAACAGTTCATTTAGTTGTTCATCAGATAATTCTTTTTTAAAAATCTCACTCATTATCAATGTATTTAAGGGCAAAGATAAAGATAATTGCAGTGATATCAAAAAGATTTAGGTGATACTATTGCGATTTATGTTTTTTTAATTTATCTTTGCATCGATATATATACATAATTACATTTATATGGACCAAAATTGCAACAGTACACCAAAACCAAAATCAACAAAAGAATTCTTTAAATCATGGTATTTCTGGAAACCGTTCCTCGGTGTTACTATTGGAGGGTTAGGCGGATTTCTGTTCTTCTATTTTGTAGGATGTAAATCAGGTTCCTGTGCAATTACAAGTAACCCTGTCAGCAGTATATTAATGGGAAGCTTTTTAGGGTTTTTTATAACCAGCTCTCCTTGTCTCAGATCTACAACACCGCCAAGCAAAAGTGATATTGAATAAAAATTTTAACATGAATTATACAGAAATAAATAAAAGGTATAGTGACCTGGCAGAAACGACATGTTGTCTTTCATGCGGTGGAGCTGTGAATCATTCTGAAGCTAAATCAAATGAGGTTTGTGTGGATCTCGGTAGCGGTCGTGGAACGGATGTCATCAGACTTGCCGAGATCGTTGGATCCGGAGGTTATGTTTATGGAATTGACATTTCGGAAGGAATGATAAAGAAATCAGTTGACACCTCGAAACGATTAGGTATCAGCAACGTTGAGTTTATTCATAGTACTCTTGAAAAGATAAATTTAAAGAGCAACAGGGCAGATCTCGTCATTTCAAATTGCACCATTAACCATTCATCAGATAAACAAACAGTCTGGAATGAAATATTCCGCATTCTTAAACCAGGAGGCAGGTTCGCCATCAGCGATATTTATTCTATCAAACAGATTCCTGATGAATATAAAAGCGACCCTGTTGCCATTGCCGAATGCTGGGCAGGATCTGTTACAAGAAATGAATATCTGGAACATCTTCACAACGCAGGATTCTCTTCGATCAACATTATTGAAGAATCAGAACCTTATGAAAAAGGCAAAGTTCTGGTTGCCAGTTGGACCCTGGCAGGAAAGAAACCATAGTTAAAACAATCAATAATAGATTACTTATTAAATAGAATCATATCAGATTATTAACTCAAATCCAAATTTTGAATTATGAAAAGTTTAATTAAAAAGAAAGAAACCAGAACAAACGTAAAAGTGGCTCAGTGTTGTGCTAAAACATCAAAGACTGTCGTCGGTTGCCACGATTAACTTAAAATCCATCTCATTTGTATCATCCTTTGCCTGGAAATTCTTAACCACTTACAAGTCTTATCAAATCTAAAAAATGATTTATTCCAGATATAATATATTTTCGAAAATCAGGGAATCTGAAAATTATTTCATAATGAATCTCCTTTCGGGAAGTGCTGATATTCTTAGTTCAGAAGATGCAGAAAAAGTAAAGGCAGTTCAGAATGACAATAATTTTCCTTATAATGATTTTGTGCGGGAATTGGCAGGCAAAGGCTACCTGATGGATCCAGATGAAGAAGCCAGGATTTATAGGCAAAAGTATCTCGATTTTATTGACTCCCGCGATAAAGATGAGATTCAACTTTTCTTCATAACAAACTATAGCTGCAATTTTGCATGCAGTTATTGTTATCAGGATCAGTACAATAATCCCAGACAGGAACTCAGCATAGAATTGATTGATTCATTTTTCCGGTATATTCAATCGGAATTTGCAGGAAGGAAAAAATACATAACAGTGTTTGGCGGAGAACCACTGCTTAACAATCCAAAACAGAAAATACTTCTTAAACATCTTATTGGAAATGCCAACGGATCAAATCTTGAGATCTGTTTTGTAACCAATGGTTATACCCTTGAAGAATACATTCCTATTCTTAAAAGTGGTAAAATCCGTGAGATACAAGTTACTCTTGATGGTACTGAAGCCGTTCATAACAAGCGTCGCTTTCTTAAAGGCGGAGCAAGTACTTTTGAGAGGATTGTTAGAGGTATTGATGCTTGCCTTGAAAGTCAGATTCCGATAAATCTTCGTATGGTTGCTGACAAGGAAAATATAGACAATCTGCCTGAATTATCTCAACTTGCAATTGACAGACGCTGGACTAAAAGTCCATGGTTCAAAACTCAGATTGGACGGAATTACGAATTACATCATTGTCAGTCAGCAAACGATAAACTTTTCAGCAGGATCTCTCTCTTTGAAAGAATTTCTGACCTTGTAAGACAGCATCCCCATATACTTCAATTTTATAAACCAGCTTATTCAGTCACTAAATTTCTCTTTGAAAACGGAGACCTCCCCGACCCTCTTTTTGATTCATGCCCGGCGTGTAAAACAGAATGGGCATTTGATTATACCGGTACAATCTATCCCTGCACTGCTACTGTAGGTAAAGCCGACGAATCAATCGGCACCTTCTACCCTGGCATCACCAGAAATACTGAACTTATTGAAGTATGGGAAAGACGTGACATTACTTCTATTGAAGAATGTAAGGAATGTAATCTACAGTTAGCCTGCGGTGGAGGATGTGGCTCAGTTGCAAAAAACAGAACTGGGAACATCTGTTCTACAGATTGTCGTCCGGTAAAAGAACTTCTTGAAATTGGATTCTCTGCCTACTTCAGTGATTACAAAGAATAAAATTTAAAGTGAACTTATTAATTGAATATCAGAATAATAAATAAACATAAAATAATATGGAAACAATAATTAAAGAGGTGGTGCATTTAACTGCACAGGATTTTAAAGAAAAAGTATTCGACTACGAAAAAGGTAGTGAGTGGAAATATGAAGGTAACTTACCTGCAATCGTAGATTTTTATGCTGACTGGTGTCAGCCATGTAAAATGATAGCGCCTGTACTGGAAGAACTCGCTCTTGAATATGCCGGGAAAATTGTTGTCTACAAGGTTGATACTGAAAATGAACAGGAACTGGCATCTGTATTCGGTATTCAGAGTATTCCTACACTTCTTTTCATTCCAAAGGAGGGTCAACCTCAATCCGCAATGGGTGCTTTACCAAAACATTCGTTTGAAAAAGTGATCAATGATATTCTTCTTAAAAATTAAAAAACGAATAATAAGGTTTTAAAGTAAAAACACTTCGATGAAAGAAATTAACTCAGCTGAATTTGACCTGGAAGTTTTAAAGGGCGGTCAGGTAATACTTGACTTTTATTCAACGGAATGTCCTCCCTGTGAAGCGCTGGCATCGAAATTTGAGGATCTTTCCAAACTATATGGAAACGATATCAAGTTCCTTAAAATCTATCGTCAGCAAAACAGGGATCTGGCTGAAAACCTGGGTGTCAAATCGTCTCCGACTTTATTGTTCTTTAATGAAGGCAAAGAAAGCGGGCAAAGATTAACCGGAGGTATAAAAAGAAGTGATATCATCCACAATCTGGATCTCATGTTGCCTGATAACAGGTTGAAGGAAATTAAATCGAAGATTAAGCCAACAGTTTCGGAATATGATGTTATAATACTTGGTGCAGGTCCGGGTGGACTGACTGCAGGATTATACCTTTGTCAGTCAAAAATAAACACTGTACTTGTTGATATTGCATTACCAGGGGGACAAGTGTCAGCAACTCATGAAGTTTCAAATTACCCTGGCTTTATTGAACCACAGGCCGGTTACCTGCTTTCTCATAATATGAGCGAACAGACAAAACTCTGTGGTACTGTTTATAAGGTAGCTGTAGATGTCACAAAAGTTGACCTGGCAAAAAAAGAGGTAGTAATTGATGAATTTGAGACTATACGAGCAAAAAAGATTGTAATTGCCACAGGAACAACACCAAACTCAACCGGAGCAACTGGCGAAAAAGCGCTTAAAGGAAAGGGTATTTCATATTGCGCTACATGTGATGCCAAGTTTTTCGATGACAAAGAAGTTATAGTAATAGGTGGTGGAAATTCCGCTGTTGAAGAATCAGATTTCATCAGCCGTTTTGCAAGTAAAGTCACAATTGTGCATCAGTTCAAGAAGTTTACGGCTAATAAAAAAGCACAGGAGAAGTTATTTACCAACCCTAAAATGAATTTCATATTTAATAGTGAACCAAGAGTTTTTGATAAAGACGGTGATAAAATGGTTACTGAAATTGAAAACCTGATTACGGGTGAAAAAACTAAACTGGTCAGTGACGGTGTTTTTATATTTATCGGGATGAAACCCAATATTGAACTATTCAAAGATAATTTAAAGCTGGATCAGTGGGGTTATATTATATCTGATGAAAATATGCAGACAAGTTTATCGGATATCTATGCTGTCGGGGACGTAACCAGTAAAAAGTACAGACAGATAACAACTGCTGTTGCAGATGGGACAATTGCAGCCATGGCTATTGCGAAGGAATTGAATTAGAAATTATTTCAGAAAGCTTGCTTTCCGCTTCCTGAATGCTGCTTTCAGTTATGTCGAATATATAAGCATTACCTATGTTCCATCGCCTGCTACATTTCTGTACCAGACTTTTCCTGACTATCCAAAGTTGCGGCACTGTGTTATTCCTGGTAATATTCTCAATTGCATTGCTCCAACCCAGACCATTTAATTCAAGATGCCCGACTTCATCAATTACAATCAGTTGTTTATCAGAAAGTTTGTTTGAGTTAAGAATCTCATTCCCCAATGATATAGCATCTGAGTTAAAATAGTACTTCCCGAATTTAAGCCGCTTTTCATTTTTCTTATCTGAACATAGTTCAATCTGTCTTGAAGATTCAATATCGACAAGATTAAATCCGGTTCGTATACCATTCTCAATTATTCCGACAGAAAAGAACCCTGCAATCCTTATGTTCTGTTTCTGAAGATCAGCTACGATCTTTTGGGCAAAAGTTGTCTTACCCTGGTGAACATCTCCCGTGATTATTACAACTTCTGGTATTTGGAGATGTTCTTTCCTAAACACTATTAATAGTGCATCTGCCTGGCTAAACAGGTCATTCAATTTTATACGTGAAAACCTGCTAGCTTTTTTACTTCCTTGAGTTGAAAGATTTGAGATAATAAAAGGCAATGCGGAAAATGCAAGGTTCATTGACTGATAAAGAGAAGCAAACCCTCTGTGATATAACAATGATTTTATAAGAGGATTTTTCAGTTCAACACTTAAAGCAGCAAATCCAATAATAATAATTATAGCCCGGGCATTCATCTTAAGTCCAACCATTAATCCATTAATGGAAAAAAATGCACCCTGAGAAAATCCGTTCCAAAGAAACGCAGCAGCAAAAGTGATGATTATGAAGCTGACCCAGAAAGAAATTTTTCTTAAACGCCTTAAAGAATTTCTATATTTAAAAATGCAAAATGCAACATAAAGCAATCCAATGAATATTGCTGCAATGGAAAAGTTATAATTAATAAGAAAAAGAATTATAACGATTGCAAGTATGTTTAATACTAAAAAGGTTATCGAATAATTCTGTCCGGTTGACTGGTTAGTAAACTGATTCTTAAATTGGAGTATTACTTCATTATTTTCCGCAGTAGAATGTATGTTCCTGATATGTTTCAATCCTGTGAAGTACCCAGCCAATGCACCAACCATACCAATTATGACATAAATGGTTGTAATTACAATAAGAAGATTTAATGGACTTAAAGCATTTAAACCGATCTGCTTAACTGCAAAATGATAAAGATCGTTTAGGATCTTCAGGAAATCAAAACCATAAAGTATCAGCAGACTGAAAAATTTCTGCAATAATGAGCTTAAAACAGCAAAGGCGCCGGCAAAGAGATATCCAACTATATTTTTACCTAAAGCAAAAATAAAAAACTCAATTAGCAGTGCCTCAGTTAATATCCCGATCATTGGCCCGAGGATGATTGCACTTGGAGAAATTGATTTCATCAAGGCACAGATAATGCCAGCTCGCCAAACGAGTCCTATTTCTTTCCAGACCTGAAGGAAAGAGATTATAAGCCATACACCTATAAAAGATAATATCATCCCTGAAAATGGAATTTTCAGGTTATGGAGGAAGCTTCCAAGCAATATTTCAATGGATGCCCAGATACTTCCAAGTACAGAGGCTTTAAGCCATATTTCTTTGAGGGGTTTTGAAGCAATTAATTCCATTATACCTGTTCGCAGAGTCTTTCCTCAATTGTGACTGCATTCATGTCCATTCTGATGATGTGATTCATGCTGGTTGCAACTACTTCCGCTATCCTTAACCAGGCCTTCTACAAATAGTTTGACTACATCATCAGCTTTCCCTGAGCAACCACGTATTACCTCTATACCATTATTATTAAATACATTAATTGCACCACCTCCAATACCTCCTGCCAGCATCACTTCCACCCCATCCGATGACAAAACAGATGCGATATCTGATTTGCAGCCACAACCTGGTTGAGATTTAATAGTTTTAACTCCGGTTATTTCATTTTTCTCTGATATTGTATAAACTCCGTAAGATTCACATTGGCCAAAGTGGCTGTCAATATAATTATCTGATGTAATTGGTACCGCGATTTTCATTATCATATTTGTATTGAGGAAGTTACTATAAATTCAGGTTGATTATTGATTGTCTTTTTCACAAGGCATAGCTCTGCAGCATTGATTACCGCTCCTGTGTATTTCTCAGGGAAACCAGCAGGCAACTGGATATCAAGTTTAAAAATTGAGGCAAGCTTTTTCTCTTTGTCGTATTCCATTGTCTGAATTATTTTAATTCCGTCAGTAGAGATTTGACGTTTGTCGCAGAAAGATTTTATATAAATGCCAGCACAAGTGCCTATAGATGCCAAAAACAGTTCAAATGGAGCAGGCGCTGAATTTGTGCCTCCGTATTCAGCAGGCTGGTCTGTTCTTATTATATGACCATTCAAGTGGGCAGTAATTACTTTATCTCCGTCAAATGTTATTTCCATAATTATGATTTAAAATAAGTGGTTACTGATCTTTTTTTATACGAATAAACATTTTCTTAGTTAATACGATTTGCAATCAGTAAGAAAACAGGGTATTGGTTCGTCATGTTTTCTGAGATTTTTTTGTTAATCGTAAAGCATTGTTCCGCTGTAGATACCCTGAAGTTACATTTATTTAAAGTCAATGTAAGATCCTCAACATTAAACCCATTGTGACCTGAGAATCCTTCATCATGAAATGAGCCATCTTCAGTATATAAATCTGCAATAGCTATGAATCCATTAGGATTTAATATCTTATAGAAATTACGGAATAACTTTTCTATATCATTTACATGGTGAAGAACCATTTGTGTGAATATCAGATCAAAAGTTTTTCCTGAATAAGTTTCATGTTCGATATCAAAGACAATAGTTTTCAGGTTTTTAGCACCCGTTGCATCGATCTTTTTGTTCGCTACCTTCACCATTTCTGTTGAATTATCCATTAAAATGATGTCATTTAAAAAGTCTTTTAGCATAAAGCTTAATAAACCCGTACCGGCACCAAATTCTATTGCACTCATTTCTTTCTTTATGGGAAGCAGTCGCAGCATTTCCTTTGCAATAGCTTCTGATCGTGCATGATGTATGGGGTTTTCATCCCATCCGGATGCTTTTATATCGAATTCGTTCATACTGACAAGGTCAAATAGATTTGTGATTATTTATAGAGTGTGTGCAAATATAATGAACATTGGTTCATAATACAAATTTATTCCCAAGAAATACTAAAGCATTGCAATTCTTATTTTATTAACTTTCGCAAATGAAAAATGAGTGCAAAACATGTTCAATTAAATCAAAGGCAGCATCAAAATTAAGTGATGACGAAATAGAAAAACTCTCGTTTAATTGTGCTTTGGTAAAATTCCATAAAGGAGATCAATTAATTAAACAGGGTTCTTTTTCATCTAATGTTGCGTATTTAAGGAGTGGTTTGGCAAAAATTCATATTGAAGGACCATATCATGAGCAAATTGTTCGTATTGTAAAAGCACCCAGTTACCTTGGATTACCAACAACTTTCGGTGATAAAATAAACCAATATTCAGTTACAGTCATTGATGCGGCAGAAGTTTGTTTTATTGATATTGAGACCTTCCGGTATCTATTGAAAACAAATCCTGATTTCTCGTATGAAATAATGCTGGAATTATGCAGAAATGAACTTGAAGTGTTTTGCAGATGTGCTAACAGGACTCAAAAACAGATCAGAGGTAAAATTGCTGATGTCTTATTAGAGTTTTCAGATAAAATTTACAACTCGACTATCTTTACATTACCTATCACACAAGAAGATTTAGGAGATCTCGTTGATTCTAGCAGGGAAAGCATTAGTCGGGTATTGGCTGAATTTGATAAAGACGGAATTATTAAGATTGTAGGAAAGAAAATTGAAATTCTGAACAAGAAATCCTTGTTGCTGATCAGCGCTAATGGCTGAGTGTCACCAGATCTGAATTTAACTGTCAATATAATTCCGTGATATCAGGCTCTCATTCGTGTGACAAATCGCAAGTAATAATGTGACGCGCATCACATAAATCGAATTACTCATATCCTAACTTTGCATTCAAACGGGTTAGGATGAGTTCACCAAAAGAAAATTTGAGTCATCATTGTCATGATTGTCCTGACAAATCATGTGCAGCTGCATTACTTAATGATCGTGAAATTGACCTTATTTTTAATAACAGGTATATCAGTGAGGTTAAAAAGAGAACTAACATCCTTAACGAAGGATCACCTGTTTCCCATGTAATATACTTAAGATCAGGTCTGGTTAAGGAATACAGAATAAGGTCAGATAATCAGGAGCAGATACTCCAGATTGTTAAGCCGCATTCATACCTGGGTATGACCTCACTTTTCGGAGATAACTTTAACCACTACTCCTATGAGTCGCTAACAGAGCTTAAACTTTGTTATATTGATAGTGATACCTTTATTAGTCTGGTCAGAAACAATGGAAACTTTGCCTTCGAGATTCTGACATCAGTTGAAAGAGACAGCCTTAATAATTTTCACAGGTTCATTAATCAGGGTAATAAAAAGATTTATTCGCGAATTGCTGATATCCTAATTTACTTTTCCAGGATTGTATATTCAAGTAATAAACTTCAGATCCCGCTAACCAGAAGTGAATTGGCTGAAATGGCCGGTACTTCCAGAGAAAGTATTGGAAGGGTATTTACGAAATTCAAATCGGAAGGGATAATAAAAACCTCCGGGAAAAATATAATTATAAATGATATAAAAAAGCTTGAAAACATAAGTAAATTCGGCTGACAAGTATTAAAAAATGATATGACAAACAGAAGGCAGTTCATAAAAATATCAATCGCCGGTGCAGGTGCCCTGACATTAGGAGCAGGAGCCTTAAAAGCCATGGGATGGATATCCAAACCTGAAAACAGCGGAAAAATAAAAGTTGACCTCAAACGAACTCCGACTTATTGTGAAGTTTGCTTCTGGAAATGTGCCGGATGGGTTTATAAAACTTCTGAGGGTAAAATTTGGAAAATCATAGGCAATGATGAAGATCAGCATTGTAATGGACGCTTTTGCCCGCGTGGCACAGGTGGAGTTGGTATGTATTACGATGAAGACAGGTTGAAGACACCTCTCATAAGAGTTCAGGAACGTGGTAAGCAGGTCTTTCGCGAGGCCTCATGGGATGAAGCACTTGATTATATTGCAGCTAAAATGAAGAACATTTCTTCAAAATCTGGTCCTGAAAGTATGGCACTCTTCACTCATGGGTCAGGTAGTGCTTATTTTACAAATTTATTAAAAGCATATGGCTCATCAAATATAGCGGAACCATCGTACGCACAGTGTCGGGGGCCGAGAGATGAAGCCTTTCTTGCAACATTCGGAGAAGAAGTTTATTCACCGGAGGTAACAGATATTCGGGACACCAAATGCCTTGTATTGATTGGAGCACATATTGGAGAGAATATGCATAATGGTCAGATACAGGAAATGTCGGATGCAATTGATAAAGGCGTCACTATAATTACAGTAGATCCAAGGTTTTCAACTGCCGCCGGAAAATCGAAATATTGGCTTCCTGTTAAACCGTCTACCGATATTGCTTTGCTTCTGTCATGGATACATGAAATAATCTACAACGGATATTACGATAAAAATTATGTCGAAAAATATTGCAGTGGGTTTGATAAACTGAAAGAACATGTCAAAGATTTTACTCCTGAATGGGCATATGGGATTACAACAATTAAACCAGACCTGATCAGAAAAACTGCAAAGGAAATGTCGAATGCATCTCCAGCTGTCTTAATCCATCCAGGTAGACATGTTACGTGGTATGGTGATGATACCCAGAGGGTTCGGGCAATTGCAATTTTAAATGCTCTCCTTGGATCATGGGGCAGGCGTGGAGGTTTTTACAGACCAGCAAAATATGATGTACCGTCAGCTAAAATTCCAAAATACACTGAAGCTAAGAAGAGCTGGACAGACGCATTTCCTGGCAAATTTCCGATAGCAAGTTCTCCGGTTTCAAATGCTCTTATTGATGCATCAATTCCTGAAAACAAGCCTGGCTTTTTAATAAAAGGGTGGATCGTTAACGCAACAAATCTTGTATCATCAATTCCAGGTCAGTTAAATACTCTTAAAGCTATCCAGAACCTTGATCTGTTAGTGTCAGTAGATATCATGCCTATGGAGATCACAGGATGGGCCGATGTCGTCTTACCTGAGTGTACCTATCTTGAAAGATACGATATGCTCAGAATAAGTCCCCACCGTAAACCTGCTATAGCGTTGAGAATGCCAGCCGCGGAGCCAATGAACAATACCAGATCAGGATACAATATTGCACGGGGACTCGCTCTGAGACTTGGACTGGAAAGTTATTTTCCTTTTGAAAAACAGGAAGATCTACTCGACTGGCAACTCAAACAGGTGGGTTCTTCTCTGGAAGAAATGCAGCGGATCGGGGTAAAGACTAAGGCAAGAGATGCGGATGATCTTTATTATGCGGAAAATGAAAATGTATCATTTCCTACAGATTCAGGCAAGATTGAATTATACTCCAAAGCTTTTGAAGATGCCGGATTTGATCCTCTTCCTAAGTACATAGCACATGAAGAACCCCCTGCAGGCTTTTACCGTTTAATCTATGGCCGCGCTCCAATGCATACTTTCGGAAGAACTTCAAATAACCCTAATCTGACTGACCTGATGCATGAAAATTCCGTATGGATTAATCCTAAGGTTTCAAAGGAATGGGGGTTGGCACAAGGCCAGTATATTTGGCTTAAAAACCAGGATGGCGTTATCTCAGACTTCCCCATAAAAGTAAGGGTAACCGAACGTATACGATGGGACTCGGTCTATATGGTGCACGGATTCGGACATAAGCAAAAACAGATGAAAAGGTGCTTTGGCAAGGGAGCCAGCGATACTCAGTTGATCACAAAAGTACTTGTTGATCCCCTGATGGGAGGAACAGGTATGAGATCGAATTTTGTAACATTTGTCACTGAAAAGTCAGAAAAGGAGGTTGCATCATGAGATATGCAATGGCAGTAGATACAAAAAAATGTGTCGGTTGCAGCGACTGTGTTGTAGCCTGTCAGACAGAAAATAATGTTCCTCATGGCTTTTGCCGGGAATGGGTTGTTGAAACTATGAATGGGACTTATCCTCAGCTCGAAATAGAAATCAGGTCAGAAAGATGCAATCATTGCATTAACTCACCATGCGTTCGTTGTTGTCCTACCGGAGCCAGTCATTTTGCTGAAGGTGGGATTGTCCTTGTTGAACATAATAAATGTATTGGTTGCGGTGCATGTATGGCTTCATGTCCATACGATGCCAGATATCCCCATCCCGATGGTTATGTTGATAAGTGCACTTTTTGTATTCATAGAATAAAGATCGGTCTTGCCCCTGCCTGTGCTGCCGTTTGTCCAACAAAATGCATCTATTTTGGCGATCTGGATGATCCGAATAGTGATGTCTCAGTTGTTTTGAAAAAGCGTAAATCAAAAACACTAATTCCTGAAGCAGGCACAAAACCACAACTGTATTTTTTGATTTAATCAAATAATGATCATTTAAATGGAAGAAGAATTATTAGTAAGCGGCAGGTTGAATCATCTCATTGATCCACAACTTAATATCTGGCATTGGCAGATTCCGCTTTATCTTTTTCTCGGAGGGATGGCAGCCGGAATTCTTTGTATTGCTGCTCTCTATTTTATCCGGGGTAGGGAAAATGACTATAGAACTGCAGTCCGCATTACTCCATTTCTGGCTCCTTTTCTGCTGGTTATAGGATTAATAACTCTCTTTATTGACCTCAGACATAAACTGTTTTTCTGGCAGCTTTATACAAACATACGTTTGCAATCACCTATGTCCTGGGGTGCCTGGACCCTGATGGTTATAACACCAGTTTCCTTTATCTGGTGTGCCCTTCATATTAAGGACATTTTCCCAAATTGGGATTGGAAATTCAAATGGATATATGACATTGAGTTTTTCTTTAACAAGTATAAGAAAGTCCTTGCATGGATTATGCTCATTTATGGGATAATTCTTGGAATATATACAGGAATTTTATTATCAGCTTTTAATGCACGTCCTCTATGGAATACATCAATACTGGGACCATTATTTCTTTCATCAGGACTTTCCGCGGGTGCAGCAGCAACATTGATTTTATCAAAGAATAAATCAGAACGCAGACAATTTGCCAGAATAGACCTGGTACTATTAGGGATTGAACTGTTTTTTGTCATACATATGTTCATGGGATTTCTGGCCAGCACACAAGTTCAGATTGAAGCTGCAAAACTGTTTCTAGGAGGACCATATACTATGTCATTCTGGATATTTGTTGTAATACTGGGTATGCTAATTCCTGCTCTACTAGAATTTATGGAGTTGGGTAAGTTCCATATTCCGGCAATTGTCCCAGCAGTACTGGTGATTTTTGGTAGTTTGATGTTACGTTTTATAATTGTCTATGCCGGACAGGTAAGTCGGTGGCTATACTAGGTACTGGTTGCTGGTTGCTGGTTGCTGGTTGCTGGTTGCTGGTTGCTGGTTGCTGGTTGCTGGTTGCTGAGTGCTGGGCAGGATAAACCAACAAGCAACATAAATTAATTGAAAATGAATTTGATAAGAAATCAAAAAAGATAAATAAATGGAATCAAAAAAGACAAAGTATCTTAATCCTTATGTTGGTGGGGTATTGTTAGGAATCGTTCTGCTGGCCGCAAATTTTATTTCCGGTCGTGGACTAGGTGCAAGTGGAGCTATGAAAAGTGTTGTTATTACCTCAATTACAACAATTGCACCTGTCTCATCAGGAAATCTGGGATTTGTTAAAGAATTCCGGGCGGATCATCCCGGAAATCCTATGAAGACCTGGCTGGTTTTTGAAATGACAGGTGTTTTGGTCGGTGGATTTCTTTCAGGTGCATTTGCAGGACGTTTGAAATTCAAAGTAGAACATTCGCCGAAAATAACCTCAAAGAAGCGACTTTTTCTTGCTTTGACAGGAGGCGTGCTTTTTGGATTTGGAGCGGAACTCGGGAGAGGATGTACAAGCGGATCCGCCCTGAGTGGAATGGCAGTCTTGTCACTGGGAGGATTCATTACAATGATGGCCATCTTTGGAACTGCTTATGCCCTGGCCTATTTTTTCAGGAAGAACTGGATCTAAAAGGCAGAGAGCGCAGGGCGTAGGGCACAGGGCAAAAATGACCGCAGGACCACAAGACAATTAGACATTTAGACATTCAGACAAACAAACAAAAAATCATGGGACCATTATCAGTAAATGAATTAATATCAGCGAACACGAACCTCTTCCTGGCATTTATAATTGGAATAGGCTTTGGCTTTGTACTTGAACAGAGTGGATTTTCATCAAGCAGAAAACTCGCAGGAGTTTTTTACGGTTATGATACTGTAGTACTGAAAGTGTTTTTTACTGCAGCTATTACAGCAATGTTAGGATTGCTTTTCTTCAGTCTTTTCGGGTGGATAGACCTTAACCTTATTTATATTAATCCTACCTATCTTACATCGGCCATTGTCGGCGGCATAATTATGGGTGCCGGATTTATTATTGGTGGGTACTGCCCGGGAACAAGCTTCTGTGGCGCTTCGATTGGTAAAATAGATGCCTTTGTCTTTATCGGTGGATTATTTATAGGAATCCTGATTTTCACACTGGGTTATAAAATATGGGATGGTATGTATCTTGCCAAATTTCTGGGTTTCCCAAAAATCAGTCAGACAATTGGACTTTCTGACGGAGTATTTGGTTTTCTGCTTATACTGGTTGCACTTGCAATGTTCCGGGTAGCTGAATGGGCGGAAAAGAGATTCCCCAGAGAAGAGTACTAAAAAAAAGATAAAAGACAAAAGTAAAAAGATAAAAGTAGAGAATGTTGCTGGTTACTGGTTATTGGTTGAGATCAGAGATTAACAAGCAACAAGCAACAAGCAACAAGCAACAAGACAACACTTAAATCAAAATATTATGAAACCACTCAGACTTTTAGCACTGTTCATAATTCCGATGGGACTTATCATTGCAGCTGTCCCTCAGAATAAAACCAAACCATACAAACTGACCGCAGATCAGTTACTTGGGGAGGCTAACACACGCACTCAGTATATTGCTCCTGA
>Ga0302271_10002576_pt1 | contig 16164 bp, 9 predicted proteins | sample III_Bog_N1_1_FD_198767 | JGI IMG/M metagenome (GOLD analysis project Ga0302271, IMG submission 198767) | Peat permafrost microbial communities from Stordalen Mire near Abisko, Sweden - III_Bog_N1_1 | ecosystem: Environmental > Terrestrial > Soil > Wetlands > Peat | place: Sweden: Abisko...
ACAGCGAAGCACCCATTTTCAAGATTATGAGTTGCAGTTTTTGAATTTCCCCAAAGTTAATTGTTATTTTTTTCATTTGAAATGTTTGTAGATTAAAACAGTGCACTTTTTATAAATATTGAGGAAATTTTTGCTAGATCTTAAACGGGGATATAGCAATGTCAATAAGAATCAAGAGATTACCTATTTAATATGATTTTTGAGTTAACTTTTAGTTTCTTTCTGGTGCATAAAGAATTCATTTCTTTCCCAGCAGAATTTTTTGAAAAATAAACTCTGTGATTTGTAGAGAGAGGGTAACTCCAAGGAGAAATATCCAGTTTAAGAAAAACTGTTTTTCTAATTTATCTATCAGGATCGCGGGGTTAAGAGGATTTCATCTGCTAGGCTACAATGGAACCTAACAATACTAATAATGCAGCAGAAGTTGCTGTTGTTGATAAGAAGTTTGAAAAGAAAGAAAGTACCAAGAAAAACGACAAGAAAGGGGATAAAAAAGAGCGTGCAGGTGAGCAGCCTTTTAATAAGAAGAAATCCCTACAAAAGAAGAAAGATGGAGCACATCATGATCCACTCAAAAAAAAGAAATCCAGTCTTAATAGCAATAATAATAATAATAACCTTGGTAAAAAAGATCCAGGCGAAAAACTAGATAATAATACCAAAGACAACAGCAACAACAATGGGTAGAATCTATCTGTGAATATGAACTAGCCGCTAGTGCTGCATTAAGTTGGGTTCATGCAGAAATTGAAATTCCTCTACAACGAATTAGAATCGAAACTCCGAATGTGCTTCGACAGCATCTTAAATCGGCTTTATCCTTCCAAGGAGAAACTCGAATATAAACGGAATAAATATTCCTTGAAATACTTCCCTCTCGAGAACGTCGGGATGTGCTTAGACGAGTACATGTATCGCTTCGAGAGAGTCGATGACAATGAAGAATTCTTAATGAAAGATTAAGATGATGGGAATGCGAGTGATGACGAAAAAGAAGCGGAATATCTAGAACGGAAAAAAGATAGAGAAACCTACAGCTAATTCTGGTAATGGAATTACATGGTTATGGATAATGATGACAAAGAAACGGCCAAGGGAGGATAAGGGAATAATGATGATGAAGAAGAGGAAGAGGAGGAAGAGGAGGAGGAGGAAGAAGAGAATGATGAAGAAGAAGAATCCGATAATGAAAATGATATGAAAAATTAATTTAAAGTTCAATCGCAGATATCAGCGAAACTCAAAGAAGCAAAGAAGGAATATTCCACCCTCAAGAAAGAAGTTAAGTTGATCTCGAAGTTGTATAAAAATAATGCGAAAGAAATGGAGGAAGTTCACTTAGAATAAGCTAATTTAACAGTCTAGCTGACGGATCTGTAGGAATAGTATATAAATGCGAATTTAAAAAACAAGCAGCTCAGGAAAGCGATGCAGAATATTGCATTAGTTAAAGAGAGTATGGGACATATTAAACTTAAGAATTATTGATGCAAACAAGAAGTACAACACAATACTGATAAATATTATTTGTTTATCATAGTTATTTTTGTAGATATCTCTCATTCACTTTCTCTCTTTTTCTCAAGAACTCGCCTGCTGTATCCATTCTTATAATTCAAATGTAACTAGCGTGGGAATCGTCTTGGCTTTGGAGTTCTTAGGAGGTGCGAAAATAGGTTCCTTAGGGTTAATTAAAGGAACCGAAAATACACCATAGTTTAGCGTGTCTTTTACGAACAGTGGATGCACGTTCCAGCCAAGAACTGTTTCTTATTCCTAGCAAAAACAAAAATAAACAGAATGAAAGATAAATTGTTATTAGTTGTATTTTCTCTTTCATTTTAATCCTCCCCTCTTCTCTCCCTCCACTCATAACATAAATTCATAATTACTTCATCATTCTCCCCAATGATTTTGATGACAATGAAGACTTTATCTCTTTTCTTTGCGAAATCTGTTAAGAGATTCTGAGGATGATATCTAATCCCTAATGTATCGTTTACAATCGCGATGTCTTTGTTTTATTCAGGTTCAACTAACTCATCTGGTTCCACTTCAATGTTCTTCTTTCGGTCATCTTAGACTAGTTTATTCTCACAGACCATCTAAACATTGTATGAAACAGCTGTGATTTCATCAGCTATTTTCTCAATTGTCTTAATCTTGAGTTTAATTCCTTTAATTTGATCAATTGGCTTAGGTGGCTATTGTGGTTCTTAAGGAATTGTAACTTAAGCTTAAGGAGCTTCAGGTTATTTAGGAGGGTCGATTTAAAGGGGATTATTATTATTATTATTATTGACAGCTGCTGGAAGAACAGTTGGATTTTATTTTGGTTCTTCAGGTATATTCAACTAAACTTTAGGTTGATTCGATTGAGCAGTAAGATTGACAGTGCTTGGAGTATTAAGCGCTGGCTGTTGTTATTGTTGTTAATTTAATTGTTATTTTGTTTCTGCCTAGTTCTTCGTTGGAGAAGTTGGTGGAATCTATGCTTTCGATTAATTACTATTAGGAGCAACAGATACAGGAACAATCAGTGGTTTAGTATTTCCTGCTGATTGCTAAGGTTAAGTTATCACTGCAGGCGATTATTATTTTAATGTCTCATTCGATTTCGGTTTTAATGGGCTATTGGACTCCTACGCCTAAGTTAAATTATTATTGTTTTTATTATCATTGTTCTAGCTAAACTTATCAGTTGGAGTATTTCCATTAGTATTATTAGTATTATTATCCTTTTGATTGATCGTTTACGAATTCATTAACGCAGCATTTGCTAGCAGTTCATTGCGTGCATTTAAATAGCTCGTAGTCGGTTAAGTCTTAATCGCCTTTGTACTCGCATTCATCTATTACTATTATTATTACTATTTATCTTATGCTTATTTCTTGGGTGTAATTGCATCCTAGAATACTTCCGGTTATGGTTTAATAGTCAGTTACTTTTTACTACTCGCTGGTGATTGCTATCCATATTATGTGCTATTCTTAAGTATCGGCTAGATCACAGGTGATTACTGCTATTATTATTACCCTGCAGGCTGCGTTTTCACAGTTGTCGATTGCAACTACTAAAGATACAGAAATTACTGCGCTTTTGAAATCAACCCTGGTTTCGTTGATTCCTTGTCTTATTCATTAGTAGCGATGTTATCTGAGAACTACAGAACCTTATGTGTCGGTGAGTTAATAGGTGTTCTAACCCCTACTGGTTTCTAAGGAGTCATCTCATGTTTCGACGAAGCTCTTCCTCCACCAGGTTACGTTTAATATTTCTTCTTCAGCTCCTCAAACTCATCGTTGTCATTCAGAACAAACCTGTTTGTACTCTGCTTAGCTGCAACCTTACCTAAGAATGGATTCACACTCTTCTTCAAGAATTAAGATGATTATGCTTTCGGCTACGAAGGTGTTGATTATCTGCCTTCTTCATCAATATCTTAGGGAGAATTCCCGTCAGCTTATTGCACTACTGGCTAAGCAGGTGGTTAGAACGCTTCGATCACAGCTAATTTCGTTTGAATCGAGGATATATACCTATCAGCTACATTCTCTCGAATAACTTAATCACTCGATCCACTGAGACCTATGAGTTTCTAATTATCTCGTTCGATTTTTCTATCAAACGGTTTGATAATATTCACAGCGGCTTCGATCTTGTTGAATGCATGCACGCTAGGGTTCTCAATTTCCTTGATGACTTCACCTTTCACTTGTTCCTGCAGTGTCTTAGGATGATGGAGAGTAGCCTTCAAGGAATTGAGATATTGCGAGCCGAGTTTCTTTCTGTGCTCGTTCTTCGCGCATTCATATTATTATTGTTTTTCTTCTTGTTCTTCGTCGCGAATACCTGCGTTTTCATGCAGCGATATGGATTAGCCTTTTGGATAGAAGAATCGAAAATCTCCTTTGTTTTGAATGGATGATTGCTGGTTTAAGGAGTTCGTAGATAAAACAGCATTGTCGAAACTGTGGATTCCAAGAGATGATTATGCACTCGTAATCCCGTTATGGAAGCTTGCTGCTCTTGTAGATATCCTAGGCAGAGATAACTCCTTTCTGCCTAGACTGATAGAAGACGCAGCTTCCCCTGTTTCTGAGTTAGCTACTTTCTAAAAATCAGAATGCACTAACGAAGAATCATTGTTATTATTTTTCCTTTTTCGTTCTGATTTCGCTCGTTTATTTCCATATCGTAAGTTTTCATTGCCATTCTTAGTCAATTAATCTTGCGATAGGACTTCCCTTGGTTTAGTGAATTCCTTTTCGCGCTCTTCTTTGAACTCTTGCTCCCTTTTCAGATTAATTTTTGGGATGTAATTTTACTTAACTTTAACGGCAAAAAACTTTCTTCGTTCTTGGATTTTCGTTGCTTGCTCTAACTTGAAAGCATCTTAGTTCTACTCCCTCTCGAACTCCGTCTTGTATAGCTCATAGATCTAACTTGAATATGCTGGCTTTTCATATGTCCAATCTGAAAAATTAGCGTTTCTTTATTTGCCTAAAATCTCAAGTTGTTCTTTTTTCTTTTATTCATACTCAAGCTAATGCTTCTAAAGCTACTCGAAGTTCATCGGTTTAGACAACGCTCTCACTCGGGATAACTCTTGCTTCTTCGTTTCTAACTCGATGCTCATTTAGTTAGCGTATTTCTACATTAGCTCCATGTAAAGTGGTTTCGATTTCAACGCTTCCTTGAAATTCTTGTTTCCTTCAGCAATCTGCAGTTATCTCTGCTGCTTATGGAAATTAGCTTCCTCTAAAGCTCTCAAAGACACTTCTTTATGTTCAGCTTGTCTTCGTAATCTATCTTCTTCTTCCAAGGCTTGCTCTTAGACCATCAGCCGTCTTCGTAAATATTCATTTAAAGCAGCTCGCTAGATGCGCCTTTCCTGGCGTTGTTTGCTTTCTCTCTCTAGCTCCTTCAATCGAAATAAACTCAGTTAGCTGATTCGCTCCTAGTTATGCTGCAATTGTTCTTAGCTAATAGTTGTGATAAGAGTATCTTGAAGAAGTCGCCTGTCATTTAATTGATTTTCATCGGAATTCTCAAATGCCGATTAGTCTCCAAGTTTATCATCAATACTTTAGACACCTGCAGCTGCTGGAACACTAGGGTCCTCAACATGAATTTTACCAGCCACAGCAGCCTCTTTTCCATCGCTTGTAGTTTCCTGCTAGGCTTATGATTCTCCCCCCTTAGAATTTTTATTTATCACAACACTTGGTGCTTGTTTTTATTTATTTTTACTATCCTATTTTTCCTTATTTTCATCTTTTTTAGCCTCTACTCCTTCCTTCTTAGCTCCCTCATCTTGGCTAGCTTCTTATTTCTTCTTATCATCTTTCTTCTTTCCATCTTTTTTATCATCTTCTTTCTTAGCTTCTTCTTGTTTTTCCATTTTCTTTGTATCTTCTTTCTTGCTATTCTTTTTCGATTCTACCTTGTTAGGGTCATTCTTCTCTTCTTCCTTACCAGCTACTTCAGCTTTCAACTCCTTCTTGCCATCGCCTCCTTTCTTTTCATCCTTTTTTCCTTCATCTTTTTTAGGTTCTTCTTTTTTCTCTTCTTTCTTAGTTTCATCTTTACTACCATCTTTCTTCTATTCTTTTTTCCCATCTTTCTTGGTTTCTTCCTTCTTACCTTCAACTTTCTAAGGTTCATTCTTTGTCTCTACTTTAACCTCTTTCTTTTCATCTTTCTTATCAACTTTCTTCTCATCTTTTTTCTTTTCCTCCTCCTTCTTTTTCTCCTCTTTCTTATCTCCCTTCGCAGGTGTCACTTCATCTTTCACTGTTTTCACCTATTTATCCGCTTGTTGTGTATCATTCTTAGGTAATTCCTTATAAACCTTTCCCTTCTCAGCCATTTTTGTATCTTCTTTTGTTTCTTTCCTGCTTTGTTGAATTGAAATAAATATATTCTTGAAACCGAGTATAATTACAATAAGAACAAGAGGTTATTAATTAAATCTCAGAGAATATATATCCTTTTGCACACTCCCTCTAATTGCACTATCCTTGCAACCTTTGGCTTCGGTTAATCTTGCTTTCTAGCCATCAGCACAAGAATAAAAATTAACTCACCCTTCTTTATTCCCTGTATTCTTTCTAAATTATTAATTCACTCTTCCCCTCCCCTTCATTCAATCCCATGTAATATACTTCTTACTCTATTATCTTAATCTTAATCCCTCTGTAACAATCCTCCTTCCCCTTATTTCATTCATTCATTCCTCAGATTCAATTAAATTAAAAACTAATTTATATTTTTATTACTCGACATATCTCACCACCCACCCCCAAAATCAAAGAGTTACCAGATACTAGACCAATCCTGTATCTGCTCCCAGCCACACACTCTCTTCTATCAAATCTCCTTTCAAAGTTCTTTTTTAAACTCAAACAGAAGAACCCTTCCAGAAAATAATACAAATATCCACACGCATAAATATAATCTCTCCCTTCATTAAGTTGTATGCTCCCTCTCTCCATCATGCCACACACTCAACCTCATCAACATCTAACATTAAAAACCATCAAATCTCCCCTCTTCTTCATAATCTCTTTTTACCATCTCAAATAATCTCTTTCCATTCTTGAAAGTCTAAATTAACAACTGTCTGAAGAGTCTTCGCTTTCTTTGGATCTTTAATAGGCGCTGTCATCGGCTACGTTGGCACTATCAACGGAAGTGAGAAGCTACCATAATTGATATTGTCCTTCAAAAACACTGGAATAATATTCCATCCAAGATCAACCTCTTCGTCCTAATAAAACACAATCAAACAAAAACAAAATTAAATCCAACTAATCCCTCAAGTAAATATCAATTAATTCCTCTTACTTTTTCATTCTCCCCGATGATCTTAATTGCAATGAAGACCTTCTCTTTTTTCGCAGCGAAATCTTTAAAGATATCTTCTTGCTAGTATCGAATCGAGACATTATCGTTTATAACAGCTTTTCTTGATTCTTTGTCTGCTTCGACAATCTCATCGGATTCAACGTCAATATTCTTCTTCGCTTAGTCTTAAATTATTTTATTCTCGCAGAGAAGCTTAACCCCATATGTAACCGCAGTGATGTTCTCAGGAATCTTCTCGATGCTCTTGATACGGATTTTCATACCTAGAATCTAGAATTCCTGTGAGACTTCAGCTTATTTCTTAGGAGATTCTGAAGAAATAGGAGAAACATCGATGGTTGTGACTTTATCCTAGGAAGGCTGCAGTTTTACTGGTGAAACTTGAGATGAGTTAGCATTGATGGTTTTAGGGAAAACCTAATCTAATTTAAAAGTATTACTCGGGGTTGCATTAGAAACAACACCAGATGTAGTGTTAGATTGTAACAATACTAAAGGATTAGTTATTTTCTTAGGTGATTCGCTTAAGAATTTAGAAGGAGTATTTGGCAAGGCTTTTTAGGGTAAGGTATTATTTTCGGGTAGGACTTAAGAAGACCCTGTCTTAGCTATTACTGGTTTACCTTAGGCCATTCCATTTGCTGACTAAACTGGCTATAATAGTATCAATGGCTTCCGTCCTTATATTTCAGAGTTTTATTATTATTATTTTTCATTATGATTCTCCATGATTTAAATACTTTAAGGTACATTACTAGTAATCTTATTTGGCTTGGTGGTAGTTTTATCATCAAGTGCGTTACTATTCTGACCTCCTCCATTCTTAGAGATAGTTTAATCATCTTATTTTGTGTGATTACTGTTATTGTAAATTGGACTGTTATCATCTGAATTTACTTTAATATCTACTATTCCATTCTAACTCTTACCATTGCTATAATTTGCATTTTTTAGAATACTATTGATACCTTTATTATTAGTTTTGCTCGAATTACTTCCTTGTGTATTATTATCTTTCTCGTTAATTACAGCGGTTATATTGTTATTGTTATTATTATTGGCAGCCTCCTTCCAATTTACTTACAAGTTATTTGTTTTCTTGTCACTTTTCTAACTCATAATATTACTATTACTAAAACTACTAAACTGATCTCCCCCATCTTTGATTTTCACAGGACTAATCCCACCAAAATTCAACAAACTACCTTTCAATTCTTCATTCTTCTATGATTTGAGTTAGTTATTAGGACTTTCAGTATGATCCTTTGATATCTTAAGAATCCCTGAACTTGGTTTTTATTTGCTTGAATCAATAATATTTCCAGGCTGAAATTCGGATACCTAAGGATGCATATCGCCATTATGAGGGTGCTAATTCAAACCAGATTATTATTGTGTGATGGTATTTTCTCCTAGAATCTAAGGAGTTTGCAATATTGTGATCTACTATTTACTTTAGACATCTTAACTAGACTATTATCCTAGTTTTACAGGAGAATTAGCTCCTTTAGCTCTATTAATAGTTAAATCTTACTGCTATTAGGCATTTGTTTATTTCAGTTGATTCCCAGAAGAAAGAGTTTGTTTTCCCTTTAATTAGTCCTATTATTATTATTCCATTTATTATTATTATTCAATCATATCATTTTAGACTTAGTCTGAACGTTATGTAAAAGTCAGTTCTTTATCTTAAATTGAACCTTCCCTTTCAGCTTATTACTAACTATCCATTGATTATCCAGTCCCTGAACCTATGCTTGGAGACATCTAATTCTTCAGTTATTATTATTTAATTTCAGTTTACTTTTTCTTTAATTCTTAGAATTCCTCATATCCATTTAAGAACACTCTAGTATTGCTATTAATCTTTACTGGACTTGGAGAACTATAAAGCAATTAAGAACTACTGTTCGTTAATACCCTGCTTTTTTTCAAAAAAGGCTTAGGAGACATTCCTTAGTTGCTCAAACGACTTTAGCTGTTATCTCTAACTAAATTCGTTCCCTGTAGATTAGCCGAAGAAGCTGACTAAAAAGATTCAAGCTCAGCTAGTCCATTTTATATCTAAGATAAATATCTCTTAGCTACAATCTATCTGACTACTTGTTCGGAGCTACTTTACTCAAAACATTGGCTACTTCGTTAGCTTCTTAGATCCATATTCTAACTATTCTCATTACGAGATATTCTAGTTCTACTTTTAGACTTCAATAATGGACTCTAGCTACTTTCATCCACTGGAACCCCATCTTCCTTCAAAAGATCGACTAGACTCTTATGATGTATGTTCTACGTTAGATTGTGCAGATACTATTCCCCTAATTTCTTTCTATGCTCCTTCTTCGCAAACTCAAATTAGTTTAATTTCTCTTTTTCATCATCATCTTGAAGTTCAACAGTACTAAGTCTAAGTATCTGCTGGTATTGTTAATCCGTATACGAATTCCTTAATCTCATTGCTCGCTAGCTGCCTTAGGAAATCTAACTCATCGAGAAATATGAATTATCTAAACTACCTGATCGATTACCTTTTACTCTTGAATCGACTTAGAAATTTGTCATTTTAGAAGATGCAATCTTCGGAAGAGTAACATCCTTATGGGTTACAATTCCACCTAAAGAAGTCAATGACTCACCTCCAAGAGTATCCTTACTACTTGGGTTACTGTATTCATCATAACCGCCATCATCTTTTGAGGTAGTTTTATGTAACTCTTTTCTTTCCGTAGTTGCTCGACGTGCAAGTCCTTCAAGAAATTATTCATTTCCTTATTTGACACGCATTTCCTTTGTTGAGCTTTATCTCAGCTTTCTATTCGATTTTTAGTTGCCCTCTTCGTCTATCTCATTTGATTCCTTCTTGACGAGCACCTTAGGCACATAGTTTGACTTGATTCGCATCGCATAATATTTTCTTCGTTCTTCAATTTTCGCAGCGTTTTCTTCTTTAATCTGCACTGCATTTTCCTCTTTCTCAAACTCCGATTTGTAAAGTTCATATGTTCTACTCGAATACGATGGCTTTCCTGAATGTAAAGTCACAGTTTGCTCTTGTCGTTTACTGCTGAGTTCGTGCAATTATTGTTTTTTCTTCAATTCGTACTCCACTTAATGTTGCTGTAATTCCTCGAAGTTCATAGGCTGGAATGCTTCTCTGATTCGAAGGAGTTACTGCTTTTTGATTTCGAGATCGTTGTTGGTTTGCTGATTGAACTCTTGCATGCGTTCGACGTAAAGTGGTTTTGATTTAAGAACTTCTTTTAAACTTTTGTTTCCTTCAAGAAGGAGCTTTTATCTTTAGGATTTCTATGCATTCAACTCTTCCATTGCTTTTAAAGACAGTTGCTTGTGTTCTTCTCTGCGTTTAAGTGGTTCTTCTGCTTTCTGTGCTTGTTCTTCAGCTGCTAGTTTACGGAGTAGATATTCATTTTATGCAGCTTTTTGAAGACGCTTTTCTTAGCGTTATTTTCGCTCTTTCTCGAGTTCACGTATTCGCGATACACTCAGAATATTACTGGATTTTTCTTTTTCTGGAGAAGTATTGTCTTCTGCGTTGGGTTAAGGTCCTTGTGACTGAGAGATATCTGGCTATTATTCGGAAACTTATTATTCAGTAGAAGTCACAAAAGCAGATGATTCAGTCACATCTGTATTTAAGATTTAATCTTAAAGCAATCTCTGATCCTTAAATTAGACTTCCTAGAAATCAGCAACCACATCCTTAGGTACTTCATTCATAGCTGATGGCTAACTTTCTTCCTTAACAGGATCAATACTAACACCTTAGACACTTAAAGAGCCTATTTCAGGATCTTTTTATTCTTTTTCCTACTGCTATTATAATGGTAATTCTTCTTAGTCCTTGAACTTCTAAGGCTGTTCATCTATCTGAATCTACTCTTTCTTCGAAACAATGACTGAACTACTGCTCTCCTTCAGCTTCAATGCCTATTGTTTTGTTGGATTTCCTTTAATCCTGATTTTATCTGCCATATTTTTGTAGTTCCCACAGATCTTGCACAAGTTACTACTCTTTTGACTTGCAAATGAAAAGCAAATTAATTAATTTCGAAGTTTAAACAGCTGAATCTCCAAGTAAATCAATAGAGAAAAATCAAAATAATTTAATTCATTGATATTTCATATCCATTTGTCTCAGCCCAAATCAAACCTATTTGAAAAACTAATATTTTACTACTTATTTATCACCACTCAATTACTACTACTATTACCACAAATACACAAACCTTTCTCTCTGCTTTCTAACTCTTATTACTATCGCAATTCAATGTAAAAAGAAATTACTCTCAAAATCACAAATACATAGTCAATTCCTAATTATTCTTCCTCAAAACTAACATTTTCCCTCTTAAAATAAATATTTGACTTACCATCATTTACATCTCTACTGTTATGAGCTATGCTAGATTGAGATTTTACAGCGGATAATTCACGATGTTGTTATCCCCCTCTCTCTCTCCCCTCCCCTCCCCACCATTTTTTCCAAAATTTCCAGCTAAATTAAAACCAACATACAAATAATAAAATTAAATCATAATGCCACTGAATTTATTTCTTATTATTAATAGATTTCAATCTAATTATGACCCATTGTCTGCATTGATTATTCCAACTAGATTTTAATATTTGATTGATTAGTGTAAGAGACATCTTAAGCTGTTACTTTATCAATCTTCTATTGATGTCTCTGCGTTCGATTTGTTTTCCATAGCTAATACAGCAGCAACCCAATAATACATGCAATAATCAATAAAACTAAAAAAGATCTATTCCAATCTTCTAACCTTTATTATCTTTATCTTTCTTCTTCTATTTTCATTTATTCCTCTGTTGTTGATTATGTTAAGTTCGACTCTGGATCAAGAGGAAAACACTTGAAATCTTAATTTAAAATGTAATTTGGTAGGCATTCCTTGCACAGTATGTCATAATAGGTAGATTTCACATCATACTCCAGACAATTGCTGACTTTGCAATGTGAATTCTTTGATATGCAATCAGATTCGCTATTAAGGAAGAATCCATCATTGCATTCCAAGCATTCGTTGTTTTCAGTATTAACTCTTTTACAATTCATATCTAGCAACTTCAATTTGCAGATATTTTCCTTTCGATCAAGGAAGAAGTTCTTCCTGCAACCTTAGCAGATTTACAAGCCCGACTAGATCAATGAATTGGTGAATCTTTGACAATGTCGGATATGACTTTCAATGCATTCGCCAGTAGTTATCAAGACGGCGAAGCTTTTGAATACAGTTAAATATAAATGAATTACTGAATTTGTCTGTTTTTGAACATAAATGTAATGAATGCTTACTTATGTTTGCAAACTTAGCAGTTTTTTGAGTCTTTTTCAAGAATTTAGCAATTTACCAAAAGCATTGGCTAACATGCAGTCTGCTCTTTGAGGATATATCTCTTCCGACATTTTTCGCAAGTATTAGGAGATGTTTTACTGTAAACCAAGCAATTTTGAATTACTTCATGCTGTGTACACTTTCTATTATCTTTTTCTAAGTAATACCCGTTTTTACAGGTTTAACATCCTGCATCTTGCTATCCCCCATAACCATCAAGCTCTTTGCTGCCATTATTGCTATACAGCAGGCAATTTGATATGTATTTCTGATCACAACCCTTACTTGAACTGCTAATCCTCTTGCACATGAGATGCAGCACATATTCACACATATTATTTTTTTTATTTAGAACATACATTACCACGTCCTTATTGATGCTTTTCTCGCATATCTTGCACTTATTGCCATTCGGCTCGTAGATCTCGCAGTGTTAGACTATCTCAAATCCTTGAATTTTCATACAAATCTTTCGTTCTATGTCATTTTCAGTAATAACTTTCATTTTGAATCCATTTTGACATTCAAGACATTCATCTTTTTGTTTGTTGAACTTCCTACATTTCAATGAATTCCTCCTCGGATAGCATGTGTAATATGATCCTAAGTATAACCCATCAAAACACTTGATGCACAAGCCGAATTTATCAAAATACTCACATCGATTGCTCCCAGAAGATAGATATTTCTTACTAGGGAGACACTAAAGAATTGAATCAAAATTAGCTTATTTTACATAATATCCTTGCTTGCAGATCGAACACTGCCTGGCTATTCCAGTAGACAATACGCAATTCGTATATTTCAGTGGAATCAACGGCATGCATTATCCCTAGGAATTGGAATTATTTTGAATTGCAAAAAGACTGCTGCATTTGATGCATCCTACGGATTTTTGGAAGGTGTTCAAGTAATTGCCCGGAATATCTCCATCAGATTAATTACCTGTATTATCATCTTGTTATTCTTCCTTTCTGGCTGGTCTGTCAAAATTGTCTCTTTGTTTTAATTCATTTGTGAGCTAATTCACATCTGGGAAGTTATCTTCTGTCAATGCGCTAGGTATTTCTTAATAATAGTAAATATCACAATTATTAATTTTCCTTTGGATTTCTTAGCATTCTCCTTGAAAATCCACAATAAAATCATTTCTACATGCAACACAGGAATTCATCCCGTTAGAAATCTCACAATTGTCGATCTTTTAGCATGTCCCTTGGTCAGTTAATTTATACCCATCGAAAGTGCATTACCTGCAGGAATCATTAATACCATCACTGTAAGAGCAGTGGCTATCATTTATTTGAACACAATTGAAAGATGAATTCACCAAGAAAAAGAGATTCTAACAGCGGATGCATTATTATTTCTTATCATTGTTTTAAGAAAATTCCTAGCAATTGTCTAAATCCTAATGGTTGATTTTGACACACATTTCATATATCAACTGATAATTATTGTCACAGCGATCACACAAAACATTGATTCCATCACTTTCCTGACAGTGAAGGATCTTTTTGCATTCATAGTACTAATCTTCTTCAATGAATAAACTAGTTTTCATCTTTGGATTTACTAGTTTACCAATATTTTCAGATAAACCTTCATTTTACATATCATCCAATTCAATATCAACCTCTTCTTACTTGCCATTCACACTTTATCCTGTATCCCCTATTAGCAGCCAATACCCTGGATTGCATCTTACACATACTTTACCTCGCTACTCCCAGCAATTTTTGAGCTAAACACAAACCCCATCTTTGAGAAACGTCTATTCAGAGCATTTCAAGCAAGTAATACTGAATTCCTCACAATTAGGCACTTTCGCACAGACTTGGCTTGAGAGTAGAAAATATCCTTCTGCACATTACAAACAGTAATTCTAACGGGCCATGACTTTTAAGCAGTTTTAAATATCACTCAAAGAACAGACTGACTTAGAGTACAATTCATCAAAAAAATAACCATCATTGCATTCGATACAATTCAGTGACGATAAATCAATAGTTTTACAGTTTAATAGCTCTTCTATGATACTCCCTGGCTAGTGATAGTGAGGAGAGAAAAAAAATAAGTTTTGGTAACTGAAAAAATAATTATTCTTACAATTTGCAAGCTGTTCAGTTCCATTTCGAACTCCATCTTTGAGGAGTTATTCGTTTAAGACTTCTCTTTATTAGTTTCTGTCATCTCGGCAATCTTAAGAAGTTAAAAGCATAATAATTTCATTCCTTTTTTCTTCAAATCCAAGCTAAATTCTTGGTTTTTGCATTTCTAGCATCTATTTTCAATTCCATCTGAGAACTCACAGTCTGGGTCAGAAACCAATTAGCAGCTGCTACCTTAAGGATAAAAGAGACTCTAACATTTAGCACATTTGTCTAATTTTATAATTTCACAAAATGGTATCACAATATTCTCTTCGATCTCACAGAGATTCGTCTTTTCATTAAACTTGTATCGTCTAGCACACAATAAGCATACATTTAATTCCCCATCGCTATGTCTGCAGTTATTATCAAGAATTTCTGTGCATTATCCAGTTACATCTGGGAAATACAATTTTTAACAGAGATCGCAGAAATATTCATTGGTATTTTTCACGCTCAAATGAAGGCAATAATACAATATTTATTCGTTTTCTATGAGCTTATTTCCTAAAAATATGCATTTCCCATCGGAAGAAGATATCCCCTATATTATATCTCCTGGGAGTAAGCAATACGTGCAAACATCTAATATACCGTTAGTTAAGCAAGACATTGAAGAAATCTCAACTTTCCCAAGGTCATTTACAAAAGAATTCTAAAATAGCCCTTAAAAGCACCAATTCCGAAAGCCATCTGTAATCCTACAGTTACTTATGCCAAAACAAACGCCTTTTTCAAGGTAATATCCCTCCTCGCATTCGAGACAATTATTCTAATGAGTATTCCTTAGAAAACAATTATCACTGTTTTCAAAGTCATATTTCACACAAGATCTAGTGTTTCCATCAAAATACTACCATTAATCAACGCAATAGCCGTCTATTGCAAGGAACTGAGAGACACAAGCACCTAGATAATTCAATTCATAACTTCTCAGGCATTTTAAGCAACCATCATGGATCCCATCAGAATAAAGACAATTCGCTGGATAGCTAATCTCAGTGCATGAACCGTTTTATTTTTCTAAAAAAAAAAGATTAATACAGATTTCACAATTTCCAAATTTATCTGGCTTGTAAACGCAATTTAAGTTGTTTTCTTCATAGCACATCCCGTTGCTCATCATGATCGAACCAGCTCTGCATTTCTCGCATTCATTTATGACTCCTGAGCTGGATCGACAGAAAAATACTTTCGTTATTAAATCGCACACTCGCTTTTCTTCATTATAATACTTAAGAAATTCGCATTGCTGGCACCCTCCAGCTTCATTGAGATGAAAACAGGATAGAATCTTTTGTACTTCGCATTTTCCTTTGTTATTCAAGACCATTCCTTTTTTACACTCTCCACAGACTGTTTAGCTAATCCAAACATTACAGTTTTGATATCTTACAAAGGATGGGTAGTCATTTCTGTAGATTAAATTTGAGTCAGCTGAATCTTTTATTTCTACTACTAGATCATTTAGATCACATCCTGATGTAGTAGGAGTTAAACCAGTTGCACAAGATTGACATTCTGGGTAATTTAAATAATAGAATAAGCACCTTGTAGTTGGATCAAGAAACTATGAACGCGGCAGGCAAATTTGCTGCTGAGTTTGATCATCTCTGCTGAGGTAAAAATAATCATTATCAAGGCATTCTTCGCAGAGAGAATGATCTGAATCAAATACTATTCCACATCTATCAAAAGGCATTTTGAGACATGCTGTTTTGCTTCGATTGAGAACCTTTCCTGAGGAGCATTTTTCACA
>Ga0302271_10002577_pt1 | contig 16161 bp, 9 predicted proteins | sample III_Bog_N1_1_FD_198767 | JGI IMG/M metagenome (GOLD analysis project Ga0302271, IMG submission 198767) | Peat permafrost microbial communities from Stordalen Mire near Abisko, Sweden - III_Bog_N1_1 | ecosystem: Environmental > Terrestrial > Soil > Wetlands > Peat | place: Sweden: Abisko...
GTTTTATCTGATCAAAATAAACATAAGAAGGCGGTAGAATAATTTGAAATAGCAATACAAATCGCTCCTAATATTTATTATATTTTGTAAGAATATGCTTTTTCCTTAAGTTAGTTGGGAGAGAAAAAGAAAGCTTTATATTTTATGGAAAAGGCTGATCAACTCTGCCCGAACAATAGTGACATCTAGGAACAGATATCCATCATAAAAAAGGGAATACAAAATTGAAAAAAAGACATAGATTTATTTGATTAACTTGAGTCTCATTCGAAACTTATCGATTTTAACTCTCAAATATTCGTGTTTGAACTTCACTTAGTTTGCACTGAGACATGTTTATTATGGAATGTTACAATAAAAACACAATATGAATGATCTGTTAAAATCAATGAAGAAGAACAAGAAAACTATTTATTCGATTACAATTAATCATTTATCCTCAATTAAAATCATTTTGAAAAATCTTATTTCATTTTCATTTTAATTAGATCCTTATTTCATCAATACAATGAATGAAATCTCCCTCAATTAAAAATGCAAAATCAAATCGAGTACAATGCCTTCGACATCCATTAAGAAAAAGCAGGTTAATGTTTAGAGTCAAATACCTCAATTATGATTAGCTAAATGCTTTGTTTATAAAGAAAGAAAAAATAAAGCAAAAGAGGCTTGCTGATAATATATTAATTACTAAAGTTTAGATTCAGACATCCATTTAACTAATTGCAACTTGATTGCTACGAATTTATTGAAAAAAATTAAGATCTACTGTAATTATATTTTTTGAAGGTTTTTATGAGACATTCTACCTCAAAAATATTGTTATTTTTCCTAATAATCTATTTGAAAAAGTAAAAACATCCTTTTTAAGAATATATTTTAACTGAAAATTCACAAATAAATTTTAGTTGGCAGACAAAACGCTAATAAGCAAGTTAATCTTATTTAATTACACAAGTTGTGGGGATGATTAAAAGAAACACAGTGAAGGATTACCTATTTCAAATATGTGATTGAGAATTGAAAAAATAATCATAAAAAATAAAAAGAAAACTTAATAAAGAAAATAATTAAAAATAATATCTAACTAGAATACCATTTGTGATCAAATGTTTCATAAAAATCAAATGGAAACTCACAATCTCTAAAAATCTATTGTTGAAAGGATTGCAATAAAGACATAGAATCTATAAAAACTGATTAAGATACTACAATAAACACCAAATGAATTAATAGAATCAATTAATTTTTCTAAAAATTGGAATAAGAATAGTGTGAATGATGCAAAGTATTTAGGAGAAGTAATTGCAAAGTGTGTTACTCTCACTTCTTTAAATCTTTCTCTACGGGGTAATACTATTGGTGAGAATGGGACAAAGTATTTAGGAGAAGGAATTGCCAAGTGTGTTACTCTCACTTCTTTAAATCTTTCTCTATCGTATAGTAGTATTGGTGATAATGGTGCAAAGTATTTAGGAGAAGCAATTGCAAAGTGTGTTACTCTCACTTCTTTAAATCTTTCTCTAACGCATAATAGTATTGATGAGAATGGCGCAAAGTATTTAGGAGAAGGAATTGCAATGTGTGTTACTCTCACTTCTTTAAATCTTTCTCTATGGAAGAATAGTATTGGTGAGAATGGTGTAAAGTATTTAGGAGAAGAAATTTCCAAATGTTTTACTCTTACTTCTTTAAATCTAAATATCAATCAAAATAGTATTGGTGAGAATGGCGCAAAGTATTTAGGAGAAGGAATTTCAAAGTGTGTTACTCTCACTTCTTTAAATCTAAATCTTGAAATGAATAGTATTGGTGAGAATGGTGCTAAGAATTTAGGAGAAGAAATTTCAAAGTGTGTTACTCTCACTTCTTTAAATCTTTATCTTGGGCTTAATAGTATTAGTGAGAATGGTGCAAAGAATTTAGGAAAAGAAATTTCAAAGTGTGTTACTCTCACTTCTTTACATCTTTGTCTAAAGCTTAATAATATTGGTGATAATGGTGCAAAATATTTAGGAGAAGAAATTTCAAAGAGTGTTACTCTCACTTCTTTAATTCTTTCTCTAAAGCTTAATGGTATTGGTGATAATGGTGCAAAGTAATTAGGAGAAGAAATTTCAAAGTGTGTTACTCTCACTTCTTTACATCTTTCTCTATAGCTTAATAGTATTAGCGAGAATGGTGCAAAATATTTAGGAGAAGAAATTTCAAATTGTGTTACTCTCACTTCTTTAAATCTGGATCTCAGTGATAATAGTATTGGTGAGAATGGCGCAAAATATTTAGGAGAAGCAATTGCAAAATGTGTTACTCTCACTTATTTAAATCTAAATCTCCAAAGGAATAGTATTAATGAGGATGTTTCATTTAATTTAGGAGAATCAATTTCAAAATGTGTAGCTCTCACTACTTTAAATCTAAATCTCAATGACAATAGTATAGGCAACAATGATGCAAAGTATTTAGGAGAAGGAATTTCAAAGTGTGTTACTCTCACTTCTTTAAATCTAGATCTCAATGATAATAGGATTGGTGAGAATGGCGCAAAGTTTTTAGGAGAAGGAATTGCAAAATTTGTTACTCTCAATTCTTTAAACCTTTCTCTATGGGACAATAGTATTGGTGATAATGATGCAAAGTATTTAGTAGAAGCAATTGCAAAGTGTCTTACTCTCACTTCTTTCAAAGTACTTTTCTGCGGTAATACTATTAGTAATAATGATAAAAGAAAATTAAAATAATTATTTAATAAAGCAAAAAGATTGATTCTTTTTTACTATTGAGAAATTAAAAAAAGATTTTCAAAGTGTTTAACTCATTTCTCTAAAACTAAATTTAATATAAAACTAATTACTCAACCTTTTTATGCAGTTCCCAACCACCTTAAAAAAATGAAATCAGATGTTCTTATGTATTCCATATTGTGTAGCTAATGTGTAACTAAGAATTAATAAAAATGTTTTGTTTTTGAATTATTTTTCATTAGACATTTCTCAATTTTATGTTTGATTTTCTGGAAAAATAATAATTTTACTTTTCTCTTAGTTAATTATGCCATACTTTGGAATGGTATCTTCAAATAGCTTGTTCCAGATTTTAAATTCAGCATAAAAAGTTACCAAAGTAAATAAAGAAAGCCTTGCTAAAATAGTCCAGAAAATTATGAAAAACAATTATTACATAAAAACTTGAAGTTTGATCAGTTTAGGAAGATATTCTTGTGATAGTTAGCAAAAAGTTTAAAAAATTAGAAATTGATCCTCACTAATTAATTATTTTAATGCAAATTATTAATCAATTGGTTCCTAAAAACAATACTAAAACTTGGGAGAGAAGCAATAATAAAAAAAATGGGTGTTTCTAGTTGCTTTTAAAGTAGATAAAATGATTAAAATCCTACATCTGATAGCTTTAAAAACTCTTAATTTAAGCGAAAAAACATGATTTCCCCCATATTAAAGTTTTAAGAATGCTTAATTAAGGCGGAAAAACAACTTTATTTAAATTACAAGATTTAAAGTTGTTGACTGAAAGCGGAAAACAATATTTCTCACATACTATGGTTGAAGTTCACTTCAGTAAATCAAAAATTATAGTCAATATTTTTCCGAGTACTCGATAAAACAGAGGAAAAAGACAGTAATAATGTAATTAAGAATAAAAGCTACAATAATATTTAGATTGAAGTCAGTTATCTCTTCTAAATAAATTTAATTATTTTAGTTTGTTTTAATTAGAATGGTCTTTTCATTTTCAATTAAAAATGAATTTTTACAAGTAAAGTATCTTAACATCTACTATTTCCCTCTACATTACGAAGATAATTGAAGATTTTGTAATGTATATTTGGCTACTCATGTAATTTCAAATCTGATTTCAACCAATTTATGAGAGTATCTTGTTTAGAAGTTATGATAACAAAAGGGAAGTAATTAAATTGAAATCGTTCCCTAAATAAAAAATAACTTAACTCCAACAAAAAAGCTTCAAAATGGCTGATACAGGTAATTCAAGTCATACACTGAATTATTTCGTTTAAAGTTGAATTGAATTACATTGATTTACTGATATTTTGATGCTTGAAAGGTTACATCGACAGAAATAGGTTCTAATACGAGTCTAAACTCTTACAAAGTGATAGAGGGAACTAATAATAATAGTACTTGCGCTAGAAGATTGAGAGTAAAAATGTTTCAAATTGCAAAATAACATGAGTTATTTTTTCAACTCACTGTATTTTTGTAGACTAAATTAATCAGCGACTTCAAAGCCCACCAGAGAGAGATCGTGAAGCTTACCGTTCGCCTCCTCATGAGGATAAACCAAGACTTCTATCTCCTTCTTCAGTTTAAGACAGGCTGATCTCGAATGGATACAATTCCAATGGGTTTATAAGTAATCAAATAACGATTAATAAAGATAAATGTCTTAATCAATCAATTAAATCACAAAAAGCAGCCATTTTTACACGCTTTTTAATTGAAAAATTATTTTTTCTTCTTCTTAAATCTTACCAAAACAATTTGTTTTAACAATTAAAGAAAAAAATCAACCTCTCAACCAATCAAAAGAATCTTTCTCTAAGCCTCCTCTTTACTAGAGCCCTACGAGACGCGAAGAAGTATCCCCCAAGAACGGAGGATTAGAATAAAAGACCTATTTGAATTCCGATTTAGGAAAGGCTTAGAGAGAATAACGCCGAAAAGAAATCATGGGAAAGATCAATGAGCTTAATGAAAAACTCAATTAAGAAGCCAATTCAAGACTTACCATTGAATAGAGTTTATATTCTTCTCCGAATAATCAAAATATTATGAATAATGAAAATTCTAATAGTTCGCAAATAGGTTCTCGCAGTTCTTAACTTGAAAGATAAGGCTCATAAAACTCTAATTTCTCTCAACCAGGATAATTCTACAATGATAAAAATCCTGAGTTTAATAGCAGTAATAGGTCACAACTCCAAACATAGCCTTAAAGCTCTAATAACAATAATATTCCTTACACGAATGCAGGGTATTCATAATAAAATGCAAATGAGGGATTGAGTTATCCTGAAGGAGGGTCAAGAAACGGAATTGAAAATGGTAGAAAATTATCTGGAGATAGATTCAAATACATCCCTGAAGCTAACAAATATTCAAAGGATTAAACTAATAAGCATTCAGTGGATGAAACGAAGAGCACTGGAGATAAAGATATTTCTTACTAAGGCACGAAGAATTACACCAATAATGGAATTAATAAGAATTAAGATGAAAAAATCTAATTTCCCAAAGAAATCGTGAAATAAACTGAAGGATAATATCAAAAATCAGTGAAAAGTGAAACATCTCCTCGCTCAGATGTACTAAATGAAACAATAAAGTTAAAATAAGAAATATCTAAACTCTAAACCACCAACAGCAGTTTACAATCTGACTTAGAAAAACTAAAGAAATCACAACAAGAAATAGAACAGTCTCTAAATGAACAACTTAAATCAAGTTAAGATGAATTAACTTAAGTTAAACAAATCTAAAAGAAACAAGCAAACGACTTCAAGCTCAAAATGGAAGAAGAAGAGAGAAAAAGACAGATTATTGAAATGGAAATGCAAGCTGCTTAACAAGCCCTCTCAGAACAAATGGAAGACATGGAAAATGCGATGAATACAATTAAACGAAGTTACGAGGAAAAGTTACAAGAAGAGACTCGCAAGTAAGTAGATCTCAAAATCAGCAGGGAAGCTGAAATATTGCTCTAAAGGAAAGACGATATCATCAGAGAATGTAAAGTTAAAAAAAAGAATATAATTTTTTTTTTAAATTAAATATATTTTGAGGATAGTGACACAGAACAATGAGCTGAAAGATATGGAAGTGAAGAAGATGGAGGAACTCATTGGAAAGTTCAAGGATTTATTTGAATAAATTAAAGAAGAGAAGGAAGTATTACTATCTGATAATGACAATCTCCAAGCTGAACTTGTATTTTTTAAGATTTAATTTAGATTGGTTGATTTGTTATTTAAACCCTTCTTTATTTGCTAATATTTTGTTTAATATTAGAATCAATATAAGTAGTACTTTGCGAAGCTCTTCGCTGAGACAAAAGGCTAAGAAGGAAATCAAGATGAAGAAAGTAAAAATAATTGTGTTTATTTATTTTATATAAAGAATCAAGGCTAAAATGTTATGTTAATTACAAAAAGACTATGAAGAACAGGAAGACTACGAGGAGGAAGCAGGTTAAGAATATGATGATGATTAAAATCTAAGAGAGAAAGGTTCATAAGATGAATAGGGAAATGATCTCACTGGAGAGCATGTAGAAGGAGAAGATGATGGTGATGTAAATAATGAAGATGAAAATGAGTATGAAATGAATTAAGAGGACTAACATCAGGAACAAGATTACGAAGATAATTAGGAGGGAGAAGAAAATTAATATGAAGAAGAAGATTTATAAAATGATGAAAATAATGATAATTAGTAGTGAATAGAGCACAAATGATATTTTATATCATGAAATAACTTGAAAAACATGCATATTCTGATCTTTCAACAGATTTTATTGTTTAAAATGCACCTAGTAATCTTCAAACTAAATAACTTGAAATATTATTTCCAGTTTTGTTACTCTTTTAGATTCTATTAAATTCTAGTTCAGCTCTAGTCATGCCTTATTTACCTAACAAGTAAAACTAACGGATTATAGAAGCATCATTTAAAAGATTAGTTAATGAAAGAAATTATCATTAATACTTTTTTTTAACTTTCTAATACTGCGAACAAATTGGCAATTTATTTAAATAACTTTTTTCTTTCTTTGGGATAATGTCTCCTTATTTAAACTACTCTTTGCTTCAAGACTAATTCACTAAGTACTCACTCAAGTGTAATAGTAGTAGATACCAGCAAACACAAAGGTTTCTTTCAATATATTTATTTGATAACAAGTTGAGAAGATGAAAAAGTAATTTCTTCTAGCAAACAACAAAACAAAAACCAAATCAAAGAAAGAAAAAAAAAGTTTTCTCTAAGCAATCAAACCATTCCTATTCGCCTTAATCCTCATTTGTATTATTCCTATCATTCCTTAACACTTTGCAGCAATAATCATTGAAGTATTATTATGTCATCAAACATACCATTATTCAATAAGGAGATTGATGATTCTCCACATGGTTTCCCTTTAGAATGTTATCGATCAATAATAACTGGTGATAACAATAGTAATATGAATTCATCTGATTTTCCTAAAATATACGGTGATAGTGAAGATCAAATCATTCAAATTCAATAAGTTTCTCAATAGCCTACTTGTGTTAGCAGGAAATCTAGAGTTGCTGAATCTTCTAATAAAGCGCATTCTGTATAATATTATCCATGTTCTTCACGATAATTCCTTGAAGATGCAAATGAAACAGAATTAACATCAACAAAGGTAGTTAATTTTAGAGTTAATCATAAGACTTTTAAACGAAAAGCGGTTAAAAAATAAGATAAAGTTGTTTCTGTTCCTTGTTTAGATGATGTTGAAAGAAATCAATCATATGATTAAGTGTAAATTGGTAAAAACAATGAATAACAATCTGAGAATGAAGAGGAAACTAAAGACAACGATAGAGATACATAAAAGCAAGGATAAGCGCAACTAAAGAATAAATTAAAAGATCACTTTTTACATGAAATGAATAAGAACTAAGACTAATTAATTATAAACTTAAACTCAAGCTTTACAAAGGAGAAAAATAACCATTTCACATCTAAAAACAAAGTATCTTCCTCAATAGACTTAACAGTTAGTTAGGGTGTAAGCTATTCAGAGAATGCTAGGGAAAATAATTCTTAATTATGCAATGAAGGATCGATTATTCCATTTGAAATGAAAAACTTATCGTAAAATGATGGAAATACATTAATCGATAGATAAAGAATTTAACCATATTAGTTAACTGATAAAAAGCGTCTTTCAGTGTCTCTAACTGATGAAGCAACACCCAATAATCATGACAAAAATCTTTCAACAAAGAATAGTTATTCTCCTAAGGAAAATAGAAATAAACAAATATCTTTGATGTCACCAGTTTCAACTCAACAAGATAATGAAAATGCTTCTCAGTTCATAATGCCAACTCCTTTGATCTAACCTTTATCTGGTAATTAGCTTACATGTAAAGAAAGCTTGCCTTTTAAACTTCCAGAAACGTTAAGGTTTGATGAATAAAATCCAACAGAACAATCCGTTGTTGAAGTTGCTCCAATACAAAATCAAGCAGCCTAATAAATAAATGATAACAACCATAATTAACTTGAAGAAGAGGAATAACTTAACCAATCCATTTCGAATACAAGAATCAGGCTAGTATATCGAGTTAGTGCAATACACTCTCTGCGTAGTCTGCTGATACAAAAATTAACTCTCAAAAAAATGTGGTTGATTTTACATTATTTCCCATTATGCATAGTTTTTTTGATTATCGCAATCCATTAGACAATAGTATTCTGCAATTTTGGCATAGTCGTTCATATGTATTTATTTGCCTTTCTAAGCTGCAGGAATTTCTTCATAAATGTCTTTGTTTATTAGAAACTAATCCGACATGTTGCTGTATTAGAACTTTATACTTTGAAGCCATTTTGTCATGAATCTTTGAGAAACTCTTTGAAGGAAATGCAGAAAGGTTATAAAAGTTTAGAAAATGTTCAATAATAAAGGAAAAATGCAGCTGAGAATAAGAAAATAGAATAAGATTTGAAAAGCGCTGAAAATGTGTTAGTCACAGAAAATTAAGAATCTCTTAGGTAGAAAAGTGCAAGTATAAATTCTTAAAATTTAAACAATCTTCAATAGGAAGACATTGAAGGAAATCAACAGAAAGGTTTATTGGATAAAGATTCTGAGAGTTTATCCAATAAAGATAATAATTAGGGAAATTATTAAGATAAGAAAGTTTTAATAGAAAGTGAGATATCCCTTCAAAAGTACTAATTAATAGAGGAGATATTTAACCTTCCTCTTTTAGTCCTTCATATGAATGAAGAAATGCACAAGAAACTCTTGAAAGCACCGAATATCATTAACTATTAAGGATAATATGAAGAATGGAGATGTTCTTAAATGAAATAAAGTGATTTAACTCAAAATGAATTAATTGAAACAGATCTTCTAATTGATATATTTTAGCTTCTTCAACGAATCGCTGACTAAAATGTAATATCCAGAGAATTAGAAAGTGCAATCAAATACGGTGGTAACCATCTTATTGTGAAATTTTTGAAAATCTACTAGATCTTCGAAGAAGGATACATGCTGCTTTACACAATTATGCAGACAACGATGACATTCTGCTCACCTTCAATTGGGAAAGTTGCTATTGTATTTGGATTTTATTTTTCAGTTGTAAGAATCGTGTAACTAACAGCAGTTGTGCTGTCTTTGTCGTTTATAACTCTAGGACTTGTGATTTATTTCTTCTACAAGGTTTTTAGAGCATTCAGAAGTAATTCTTAGATCAAAACAGTTCCATTCAAGAAAGCAAAGTTGATTATTCTCAAAGATACTAAAATTACAGAACTTGATATGGAAAATGCCGCATGTGTTATCTGCTATGAAGCATTTAAAGATGCAGATCCAATATTTCTGTCAACTTGCTGTTAGAAATGTTATCACAAGGCTTGTATTTTAGAATGGTTCAAAAAATCTAAAAATTGCCCTTTGTGTCGGTCGACAATATCCTGAGATTTTTGGAAAACATTTTGTGCATTTTTTACTCAAACTTCAGTGTATTTTCATGTGAAATTGAATGAATGAAACTTTATTTTTTTTCCCTTGAAAACCTTATTTTTTAAGTGTTTTTTATATGAGAATGCGATACAAAATACCAATACAAATTAACAAGAGAATTGATTTTTTTAAAACTTAATATAAAAAATTAAAAATAACCAGCAGAGGCTTCTTCATCAGCATTGAGAGCAGCGCTTAGGTTTGTCTTAATCAAATGAATCTATTTTTCTTCCTAAAAATGGTCTCGGCTGGATAACAGGATCTAATCGGAGAGAGAAATATGACAATTAATGATTAATTTGTTTATTCGTAGCAATATTTTCTTACCTAATTGATGATTTAGAAGCTTATCCATAATTTTATTAGTGATGATATCAAATCCTTCTTAAACTTTTTCTCCAGTCAAAGCACTTGTTTCACAATAACTGACTCCAAGACTAGAGCATAATCTAGATGCCTCCTCAGATTGCACTACTCGCTCTTCCACTAAATCAGATTTATTTCCGCATACTAAAATACACACTTCTTTGTTTGCTAACTCACGGACATCGTTTATCCAATTTGGTACAGAATGGAATGAATCAATGCTTTTAAGAAACCAAAACAAAAGGAAAAATGCAACAGCAGTTAAAAGCATAAAATATTCTAAGGATCATGCTATTCTTTCCATTTTTACATAATAATCATATCTAAAAATAATTATTACTTTGTCAAATCAAAAACGACTACAGCTCCAACAGCTCCACGATAATATGTCCTAGCTACAGAGCGAAATCTTTCTTATCCTGCAGTGTCCCAGAGTTGAATTCTCACCATCTTTGTGTCAACCTTCTCCAATTTAGATCCAAATTCTACGCCGATTGTATAAGTTGAGTTTTGCTTAGCTAAAAAGTGTTTTGGATTCAGCAAGAGAGCAATTTGGTTTGAAATAATCATAATAAGATTTGTTACCTTTTCCTTCAAGATAATAGTGAAGTAAACATGTCTTTCCAGAGGAAGTATTTCCAACTAAAATGTATTTAAACAGAGTATCAGCGGCAGTATCTTCTTTTTTCTTGGCTTGCAGTTCGCTCATTTTGTTCCTTTTATTTTTTGTTCAGCCGTTTTTCGTGAATTTGCGCCTAGTGTGCACTACTAAATTAATATTTTTTTCAATTAAATTAAGATAGCGTTTGTGAACTCAAGATATCCCAGGAAATAATCAATGTTTGTTTGTTTTTTCGAAAGATATCAAAACTCCAAGATATCATATTCTATCAGTCATTAGTTTTTACAAATAATTTTGAATAATTAGAATGAAAAATTTATAATTCCTTTTAATAATCTTGGTGGTTATTTTTATCAATCAAAACAATTGATTTAAATATCCTACTCTGCTTTTGGTTTTCTATTTCTTTTTTGATTAGTTGTTTGAACCAATAGACTAATTCTAATAAGTCATAATCATTTTGTTAAATCTGCCATTTCGTAATCTTGTTTTCCAGATTATGATTAAACTGAAAAGCTCAAATCACTTTCTTCATCTTCATCTTCATTATCTTCTTCTTATTCATCTTGCTCCTCTTTATTTTCTTCACTTTAAGCATTTTATTTTCCTTGCTCTTTTCTTTCAAAAGCTGCTGAGATTATCAAGTTATGTCTTTCTCTCGATAAAAGAACATTCGTGAATGCATATTGCATGATAGATGTTTTTGTATTTTTCCTAATTGATTTTCGAGTAAGTGGCTTGTCAGAACCTTCTTCAAAATTGTTATTACTTAATTATTTCCTAAGAGAAATGTCTTTTATCCTATTAGATTTAATTATGTCTTCAGGCAATTATTATGTTGTTTTTTCTTGTCCATAGTTCTTTTCATTTTTTGATTATTCTTTTGAAGTTTTAAGTTATTTCGCTTGAATTGCAGCTGTTAAAGTCTATCTAAAAGTTGAGTTTTTAATAGGATCAATATATTATCCTTCAGCATCACTTTATTTCTCAGATTCTTCAAGATTTTATTGTAAATTCGAATCACTTAAAGACCTTTAAAAAGTTTCAGGAGGTACTAAACCCATCCTACTAATTCCACTTGCATCGAAAGCCCTAGTTATTGGGTTAGCTTGACCATAACTTAAACCCATAAAGCGTTTTTCAAAAGAATATGTATTCTAATATGATTTAGAATATGCAGATTTATGATAAAACCTAGCTAAAACTCCAACAAAGATGCTACGAAAAGCTAATAACGCAAACCCAAAGATTATTTCAATAATATTATAAACACTAAAGAGATCTGAGTAGGAACATCCAAGAAACACTTTCCCGTATGTTAGATTCCCAAGAGTATATATCAATGGAGTGAACAGCAGAATTCCTTGCATGTGTTCGTGTAGATTACTAGATAAACATTTTGGATAAGCAGATCTACGAATGAACGTGTATTTGAACGCCCAATAAAGACCTGTCATAGCTATGCAATTCAGGAGAATTCCAAGACTCAGCATTGTTGCATAGAAACAACTACAGAGAATAATTCTATTTAGAATAGCATAATATTCCTAAATAAGAAACTCAGGATCTTCATAAATTTCATTCAGTTGCTGTTACGTTTTTGTGCATAAAAGTCCTTAGCGTTGATACCACCATCGTTAGATTTTCTTTACGTAAAACTCAGGATTTAGGAGTACTACAATAGGAGCAAATACAACATTCCCGATGAATATGAAGAATATGTCCTGCAAAACATATTAAAGGTATTCATTTTATGTTTCTTGGTTTTGCTAATCTTCAGGAGAAAGTATCAAAAGAACAACAAATGGAACAAGTGCAGTATTCACAAACTAAATCCAACTAAGTTTTTCACTGATTGAAATTATCGAAGATGTGAATGTATTGTGCTTCTCGAATTAGCTGAATGTTGTTAAAGTGATAGTTAGCAAACTGTTGATGGCTGAGATAATTATTATGCACAAGCAAGATAAAAAGTAATTCCGCATTTCTACGTTAATATTTTGTGAGGATTCAGTGTTTTGTTAATCTAAGATTTATTTTTGCCATTTTGTAACCATAGACACAGCCAGTAAACTACCTGCTGTCATCATAATCTAAAAAAACAACAACAAAAAGTGAAAAAAGTGGGCAAATTCATTTTCCAAAAATATTCTTTTCGTTTTCAGACAAAAATGCAATATCTTACAGCAAGAAAAAGAAAGAGAATTCGCCTGTACATTTTGGTTGAATTCGGTACCTCAAGATTCTCCCAAACAACATCCAATGGCTCATATGCAGGAAAGAACGTTAATATCTTATTTCTAAACAGCAGAGTGCTTCTAAACCTCTATCCTATGTACTTTTTCTTGACATTAATGCAATCATATTGTTTCTCGAACGTTACAAATACTAATTCAGTTCTGATTCCTGATCCACCGTTGTCTGCGTATTTTTCTTCTAAAAGATTTAAAGCCTTTGAGTTTTATTCAAGTAAATCTTTCAATTTTTTCTTTTCTTCCAAATATTTCTTTTCATTTTTCCCTCCAATCAAAGGTGCAACGTTCTCAAAGAATCTATTTCTGCTCTGCTTTAGCTGTTCTTATAGCCTTATTTCAACTTATTTATCCTTTAAGTTCTCTAATTTGTTGATTAGCTTTATCTTTTCACTCGCTAACTCAAAATAATCTTAAATTTTATATGCCCTGTTAACCTTCGTTATTTCTAGCTTAAGCCCTGTTATTAGCCGTGTAGATAAAAATTACTTCAATTCTTCTTCACAATTCGTGTCTTCTACTCCTTTTACTAAGATAGTGAAGTCACAGTGCGAGGCAATGTTCTTTTGAAGGACTAGATTCTAGGAATCTTATTGTATTTTGGAAACGATCACTCCAACAAATAACACCCAAAAAGCAGCGAAATTAATTGAGTTCCTCAAATAAGAGTCACTTGAGCAAGTATCATTGCTAGTGTTGTTTTATGAGTAAATAATACCCAAGAAGCTAGAGCATTCTTAGTTCCAGCAGGCTTCATAAACTTCAAACAAGTTCCTTTGGAAGAAAAACAAAAGATAAATAGATTAATTTAAACTTTATTCATTTTCATTTCAAAATTTTGTAATTTGTATGTTTTTGAATTGCAAGTCTACCTCAAACCGCCGATGAGAAAATAAGACGTCAACAAGGCTATCATCTACTTGTTACACAGGAAGAACAGCGTGAATGCTGAACCTAACGAAGCGAATTTGTCGATGCTTTCTTCCATCTTGAATTTGGATTTGTGGAATGGCAAATTACAACATACACAACACTACCCAGTCTCTAAATACTTTGAATAGCTACTGATTTTCCCTATTTTTTTAGCCAATCCATGCTTCTTAGCAAGCCTAAAATCAGGCGGGACTTAGAATGGTTTGTATTCTCTTATTTCATTTTTCTTTGATTTTTTTCGAACAAGTTTCTCAGATTGGAGCATGTTTTGTTTTGGAGTTTTACTGGCTGCGTTGTTGGATTGTTTGGAAGAAGAAATTTTACTTATCTTTACAGGCCTAGAAGAGTCTTATTTCTGATTGATGATTGGCTGGGTTTCTTTCTGTTCTAGCTTTTGTTTGACTGGTTTAAATATTGTATTTTCATTTTTACCTGTTAATTTTCCTTGTTCTTTTTTCATTGCTTATCGGCGCTTCACAAATGAAAAGCAGTGGAATTTTCGTATTTAATTTCATCAGAAATTGTCATAAATCAATGAGCAATATTATTTGAGTTCTGATTTTTTAGGGAAAATTAAATTTAAAATTCATTTATCTTCCCCATGATCATAGATAAAAATAATCATTATTATTGTGTGCTTTATTAATTGATTTCCTTTGTAAATTAAAAGATTTTTTATTTTAGATCAATGCAATCTTTTTAAAACCTTTTGATAAGAGAAAGAAAGTCTAGACTGATAGGCTTACATTTTTTTCAAAACTGCTGATATTTTAGTTTCTCCTCATTATTGGGAATATTTTAGCAGAAATATTAATTAAAATTTCCTTGATGGCTGAGTGCATATGGTAAACTTGACAGAACATGAAAATGTCAAACTTTTAAGAACGCTAATAGCTTCATTTATTGATAAATGAAACAACTTTTGGCATAATTTAAATCCTCAAATATGCGGTTGATTTTTTTAAAAAAACTAAGCAATTCTAATCAGTTATTCCAAAAAAATCTAAACCTTAAAGTAGGCTTCATTTTCTGTGGCCACAAAAATAAGAAGATTTAAGTTATTTTGTTGAAGTAAATTTTCATTTAACTTTTTAGCGCGCTGGCTGAAGAAAATAGCTTGTAATAGCTTCTTTTTGTTGGGTAATTTAAAGCTGTTCTTCTTTTGAAAACTTTCTATTCTTTCTCAAAAACTGTTCAGAAAGTCAAATAAATCTTCCAAAGGCGCTCATGTTAACCAAAAAGTGCTTTCAATAAAATGTTATTATTTTTCAAATATTGTTATCTTAACTATCTCATTTTGTTGCTGATGATGGGTTTATTTATTTTAGTTGCACAATCTTAGTATTAACACTCAAAGAGAGAGAGAAAAAAAACTAAAACAAAGAACAGAGAATTTTGCTATTATAAAAATTTCCATATTCAGAAATGACCCAGCTTTGTTCTAAACAATTCTGAAACAATTTTGTTCTTTTTTTTTCTACTTTTTCAGGTTTATTCATCAGGAGATTAAAGGTTTATTCACCATAGATTAGAGGTTTATTCACCAGAGATCAGAGGTTTATTCATTTTTGTAGTAGTTTGCATCAGATTGTGCATGATTTTTGTCAAAGAGAACACTCTGACTGAACTCAATAAGTATTTGATGAATGTAATTGAGAATAGATTTTTGTTGATTAAAATCACTCATTCCTAAAATGCCAAAATTAATCTGACTGAGCATTTAGTACTACTAAGTTTAAAAGCCTAGCAAATTATCCCCCGAAAGAAATCAATTTAATAAGTTTTAAATTAATAAACAATCAACCACATATCAATCAACAACATCATACCTTTTAATAAACAACTCACAATCTTCTAATGTTTATCCTAAATAGCAGCAACAACCCTTAACCTGCTGGTTCTGCTAATATTTGGGTAAAATGGAATGCTCAAGAAGAAGGTGTTGAAAGATTATCTTTAAAATCAGAAATATCTGATTCTTTTGATCAGTTCGTAAGCTGCTTTGGGCCAGGCACCCTCAAGTTCTTTGACTAAAAAATCGTCTTCAGCAAAGTATATTAATAAGTTCCAATATTAACCACAAAATATACAAAAACCAATTTCTTCTTTTCAATAAAAATGGCTTATTCCACGATTTTCACTTTACTTTCACTTTGAATTTACTCATTTTCTGACTATCTTAACTAATATCAAGAACGGTGAGTGCGTAGCTTTCAT
>Ga0302271_10002579_pt1 | contig 16156 bp, 20 predicted proteins | sample III_Bog_N1_1_FD_198767 | JGI IMG/M metagenome (GOLD analysis project Ga0302271, IMG submission 198767) | Peat permafrost microbial communities from Stordalen Mire near Abisko, Sweden - III_Bog_N1_1 | ecosystem: Environmental > Terrestrial > Soil > Wetlands > Peat | place: Sweden: Abisko...
TAACTTCACTCTTCAATGGGGCTCACTCGTTGAGAGACCAATGGTTGATAGAGTTATGTCAACTTCAACTTGGCCAGTGCCTTACTACCAGAGAATCTTCAAGGCATATCCCATCAGAGGTATTTGAGATCAAGTATATTAACACAAATGTTAATCATTTTGCAAATTCACAGAGAAGAAGGACAAGATGTCGTTGCTTCTTAGTGACATCGATATCGATGACACCAATTGGTATCAAGCAAAGGATTTCCTTAGAGGATCTTTCAGAGGAAGATAGATCGTTGACTATGTTGAAAACAACATCAAGTCTAACAGTACTACTAATTATATGAAAAATTGTTTGCTATTATTTGACTTATTTTCCTTTTGAATAGCTTACATTCTCATCCAGCAAGATGTTGCTAACATGGCTAAGGCTTACGTCCATGATATCTGTGGATACATTGATGTTGCCAATAAGGAAAATGTGCGCATTCTCTCAAAGTCTGATCTTATCTGATTAATCTTAAAAAGTGTGCGATATTTTGCTTTCTAAAATTTATATTTTGTCTGCTTGTTAGTCCTCGCTTTCAATTCAATTCTCATTATTGCTTTAAATCCATACAAATATCTATCATAATTTGAGAGTTTTTAGTTCTAAATAGAAAATACTAATCTAAATTTGCTATTTTTTTCATTCTAAACACAAAAATACAAAGATATTGAAGATGCTATTCGCTTACAAAGATGTCCTGAACAACAAGAAGATCTTCCTGTGCTCGTGTATGCTTATTTCCTTCTTGAACTGCTAGGTGTTTAATTATGGATTTTGTATACAATGTAGAATCCAAAGCAAGAAGAAACCTCCTTGAGAGCATGGTAATCTCGATTGACTTTCTTGAGAAAATAATATCTTTGATTCGATTCACTATTTGAAAGTGTCTTCAAGTGGAAGTGTTTCCAAGCTCATTCGAAGAGAATCTTGACAAGAACCTCTTCGCTGATCCAAAGGATTACGTGCTTGTAACTTTAATTGCTTTCAATACCGCAGTTGTGTTTGATGTTTCTCTTAAAACTTAGGAAACTTGTCATGGGAAAGTGAAGGATGTTTTAGAGAAATTCAATACTTAAAATATCAATTGGGACATAGCAATATTCTGTGATACAATCATTGTTCTGGATGGGAAGATTGTCGAAAAACCAGTAAAACAATTTTTCATTTCACCAAGGAACAACTAGATTATTTTATTGTGGCTTGATTTTTAAGGAATCTTCAGCTGAATGTGCAGCATTTTTAAGATCGTTTAGAAACAAAGCGTAGGAAGTCCACACAGCTTGCTATGTTTTGTTTAACGATCCCAAACTTGGAGTGATAGAAGAAAAACATGTAGACACTACCAAAGTCATTTTTGGAGATATTCCTGAAGAATGCATTGATGGCTATTCGCAGACTAACTATTATTAGTAAAAAAAAGAGAAAAAGATAAAATATGTTTGCAAAATATAATTGCTTTTTGAATTCTTTAGAGGAAAATGTGGAGGATATGGAATTCAAGATGCTGGTATATCCTTCATTGAAAGAATTGAAGGACAATCATCTACTGTAATTGGTCTTCCTGCTTATCAACTTTGTTGTATCATCATCAACAACATTAAAAAGTTGAATTGGAATATTTTTCAACATTGCAAGGAAAACAAAGAAGACGTATGAAACAAATTCTTCTAAATTATTGCAATTCATGAATCTTTTGTGCATCAGAATATTGGCAGATTCAGGCAGTATTTATGTTAAAATAGTTTTTGCTTTCTGTTATGAGTTAGAAAAATGAAACGAAACAACTAATGATCAGATTATTTGTGTTAATCTGTATGTAATAGAATGCATTAGATGAATATCACAAAGATGTTAAAGCAAAAGTTAATTAGTATTTGTATTATTGTCTCTGTCTTGATTTACATCATCTTTCTCAATTATGTAAAAGTATACTAAAATCTCAGATATTCTTTGAAACTCTTTGCCAGGATGTTTCTCGTTTAGCCTACAAAATTAACAACAAAGTCAATGTAATTCCTTATTTAAACAAACATATGCATAATCACTTACTTTTTTTGCTTTTTCGAGACATTCTAATATTCTTTAATACTGCTCCAGCGACAATTTGTACGTTTAAGCAAGCTCAAAAGCCAATCTACAAAAATCATATCAATTTATAAAACTTCCACGAACAATCATGATTATTTATATTTACTTTGATAGATTGTCCCCTTCGTAGACACACAAATCGATTATCGCTCCTTCACCCAGCTCAAATTTAAATTAAAATAGCATCTATCGTTTCTCAGATTTCAAACTATCTTCATCTTTCTACCACCCTGCTCTTTTCCATGTTGTCGATAGTGAATTCAATTGCTACTAAGTTGGAGAGTTATTTTATTATTATTGTTGTTGTTATATTCTCTAGAATAAAGCAATCTTTTGTTTCTGTTTTATTCTCTGCTGCTGTTAGATTGATACTATCTGCTGAATCAATAAGTTAACTTTACTCTTGGGCAGATTATTTTCAGTAATAAAATTAAACGCAAGTTCATCCGGATCGTCTTCGTTTCGCACTTTCAAAATCAATTACCTATCTTGATAATTTATTTTAACCTATCCAAAGATTTCTCTTGTATTGTCTTCTTTTGCGATCTATTTCGGAGAAGTTATGCTTTTTTCCCTGAAGAAGCACTAAATTGTATCTCTCTCCTTTAATTCTATTCCAAAGATTCACAAAAGAAAATAAATCAGAAATATCCAAGGACTTTATCTAAAAGTAATGAAAATAATGATTTTTTTAATTTTTTACTTTTCACTTCAACTTTTCCAATAACTTCAGCTAGTTCTTCACAGTATGCATTGATTTGAGTTTCAATGATTGCCGATAACTTTTTGATTTAGGTGCTAGAAGGATTTCTTTAGATCGCTTAGAAGAACCTATTTGCAATGGAGAAACTGGTGTCTTCTTGAAGCACTTCAACTGAGACTCTCTTAAACATAAGCATTGTTAATTAAATATCAACTTTACATAAACAATACTTACCTATTTTTCATAAAAAACGTAGAGATTCATTAAAACCTTTGTTTTTTTTGGTGACACGAATTAAAACTATGAAGAAGAAATATTCTTCGTCGACATAGAGTGCGATCGTTCGGATGTAAATCCGAGATGTGCAGCACCATAAGAATCTCTTTACGTTGGAAATTCTGATGTTATTATGTCTCTCTCCCCTTTTTTGTTGGAGTTACTATATCTTTGTTGCGATAAAGAATTTCTAGCAAGAGTAAGATTCACTTCTTCAACTCTCGATTCCCAAGCTTAATTCTTTCTAGCAGACAGCAGAGTAGTTTCTAACACAGGGATACTCTTGTTTGTTGATCTCTTTAATTCAATTCCACCTTGGTTTCTAGGGTATTTAGATGATACGCTTCTATTCGTTACTGGAGCTGTTTCTCCTTATTCTGTAGATATTTCCTTGGTTTTGGTCATGAACGCTTTGGAATAATCCTTTTATGATTTATTTCTCAGATGAATCCTTCCTTGTGTGAGATCATCATCAAGATGATCAATGCTCTTCTCTAAATCACGGATGTTTTGATCAATTTTATTTAATTCTTCATTTTCAGTGCGGAAATTCATCGATTGTGGTCTCATTCTCGTTTGTGTTGGCTATTTCGACGATCGAAGACTATTTGCTTCATGCAATAAATCGTCAATATGAGAACTATTCGCGAATTATCTAGAGCTTGCTGCAAAAGGTTGCTATCTTTTGAGCTAATGTTCCTCTTAGGTACCTTTATGGCTACCTCTGTATTAGCTAGAAACAGCGTAGTATGATTGTTGTTGTGATTAATTGAAGTTACTTGGCATGTCTGTAATCAGCACTGAATCTCTTCCTTGATCTTATGTTGTTTTGATTGTGTGTATAGATAATCTACTGATTCTACTGCTATCAGAAGAGGGAGGAGGATATATTTGATTTGCTCTTTCTGGGCTATTATCTTGATATTATTGTGGATGTTCTTAGATTTGATATTTTCCTGAATTGCTTTGATCATACCCATGTGCTTCATATTAACTTACAGGCTAGGGATATTTATTCCTTTAATCTTGTGTTGCAGGGATATTGGTATTAATTATGTTATTGTTTGGGTGAGAAAAGGAGAACTTAGAAAAATATTATGATTAAGGAGGGGAATTCCCTTGCTGTGAAGAATATTATTATTATTGGTATTGTTTTTGAAAAAGAAGGGAATTATCCTAAGGAATATTCTGCCTGAGTTGCTGCTAAGTTAAACTTGATTCTTGTATGAATTAATCTTTTTATTCGGAGTAGATTTGATGAGCTTGTCTTGATCCTTCTTGTGTTGGCTAGTTAAAATTACCGATATCTTGAGTTGGAGAAATATTCAAGGGATTTAGTTATTATGGCTATCTCTATTCTGCAAACTGTGAAGCATTCGAATGCTAGCTTGGTTGATTTTAATTAATGTATTAAGGTGGCGTTAGTGGAGATGCTGAGATTGGAGATTAAATCAAAAAAGGTTGGACTTAAGGATTCTAAAAGGAAGGTTAGCCAGGTAAAATCTAATACGCCTAATTTGGTGATGATTGTTTTTGATTAGATTGCTAAGAATTGTTAATCTATCCTTAAGGTGTGCCTTGTTGGAATTAACTAGATTGCTAGAAAGACTAAGATGGAAATGCTTACAACAGTTGTTAAGGTGAAAATTAATAAACTGGCTATTGGTAAAAAACTTATTAAGCATGAGTTGTTAGATTGGAAGTTGGATCAGATAGCATTTGCTGTTAATATCCAATCGGAATAACTTATTGCGGCAGAAACTATTATGGAGTTGAAAAGTTAAGCTAATTTGGTTGCAATACTAATAAAGGCTGGATCTGTTATTATTGTGGAGACACAAAATAAGCTATTGGATGCTCTGATTGGGTAAAACCAGATTATTATGGCAATTATTATTGATATTATTGTTGCAAGGGTGACGTTTAGTTTAACAAAACTTATTGTTATTGCATATTAAGCTGCAAACCAAGTTGCTGTTATTGATTCAACAACTAAGCAATAAGTGGATTTTAAAGTTAATTTGAGTGAATTGGTGATTCTAGGGATGGAATAACTGCTGCTCCAGCTGCTTAGCTAGCTGGAGAAAAGTTAACGATGTTTGAGAGATCTTTTTGTGTGGCCTAAAGAGAAAGTTGTTTGGTTGAAAATGTAGAAATAACTCCAGGATTATTAAATAACTAAGGGGATATTGAAATTCCTCCTGAATTTTACTGCTAAAGGTATTGCTATTATTAAAGAGCCTGCTAGAGATTGGAGGAGTTAGAGTTACTTAGAATATTAGGTTGAGTTATTGGAGTCTTTAGATGATTGCCATTTCCAGATTGTACACTGGATTTCATGAGATCAGGGACATCATCGAATTACTAAGATGATGAGTACAACTGATTTGGAGGTATTCCTTCAAAAATCTATGGAGGCTAATCCTCTCCATAATCGCTTCTCACTTATTTCGTAGGACCTAGTAACATTCCTGCATTTTATTGAAGCTAAAGTTAGTCTACTATGTCAACAAATTAATGGATTGATTGTCTCTTTGCTGTTATTGTTGTTTCTTCTATCTTATCTTTTGGAACATCCTATTATTCGTTAGTATTACTATCTGCATTTTTGATTATTTCACTTGAAATCAAAGAATTACCACGAATAGCTGGTATTTCAGACTGTTTATTATCAATTTGTTTGGTTTCAATAATATCATTCTCTAAGTACGCTTGCAATTTGGAAGTTGATTTCCTTGAAGCATCAATCACGTTAATGGCTGGTTTGGATAAGGAAGTTTTGTTGATATTATCAGTTTTAGCTGGATTGGATTCCACTGAATTAATGCTATCAACCTATTATTTGTTTACTGGCCGTAATTTAAGCATCTAAAAAGGGCTCAAAATACCTTTATCTAATGATTATCTTTCTTATCTTGCATTTTAAGCTACTAAAATATCTGGTTTTGCATTATTTTAAGCTCCTATCTATTAAAATTGGGTGCTAATTTTTTATCCTAATTCAACAGTGTTTTTCCTTTTAGCATCAGCTTCAGTTGTATCCTATTGTTATCTATTTCGCTAAACTAATGATAATTCTGGTTACTTTTCAACTGTTTTTTCTTCTCTTTTTATCACTTCTTCTCTCTATCTTTCTGCGTTGTTTAATCCCATAGATTATTACTGTATTACAACGCTTTCCAAGCTTTTCATTGAATCTGAATTTTAATCAGAAGAGTGAATTGAATTTATTTCAGAAACAGCTGCGTCTATCTTTTGTTCTTTAGATTTCTAAATCTCAGACACATTCGCAGCTAATTTTTGAGACTAATAAGACACTGATTCTTTAATTTATCGAGTATCAGATGATTTCTGAGCCGTTTACTAAACTTTTTAAACTTGCTCCTTTTCTTTTACAATGCTTGGTTGAGCTTATGTTTATGATTGTTAAGGCGGTTTTAATTATTTGTCTTTTAAAAATATGTTATTTTAGAATATGCTTCCTTCTTTCATAAGACCGATAGGCATTAGCTTAACTGAACTTCTTTATTCTTCTTTTGGCTAATTGTTTGTTGATATCTCTACCTTCTTTTCTACTTTTTTCTACTCAGAAGGAATTACTTTTTAGTAAATTGCATCTTCTGATTTATTTCCCTTTTACGTTATCTTTTAGAATTTACTTAGAAATTCATTGACTTATCCTGCATTGCTATCTGGTTTAGGCATAATCTCTTTGCTTTCTGCTTTTTTAAGTTATTTTCGTGTATCTTAAAGATCTTTTAGTTCTATTTTCAGTAACCCTTCTGCTTGTGGAGCAGGTTCATCTGCACTGGAATCTCTTTTCTTTGTAAATTGCTTCATTTTATCCTACATATCAAACTTCTTCCGTTATGGAGAAACTGATGAATCATCTTGCTGCTACAATTACGATTATTTAACAGCTGACTAAATGTTTGAAGGGGACTTTTCTATTGGCGATGAATCTCTGACAATACTTTCCTATTTATCTTCTTTTTTTATTAAACCAGGCAGTTTAGTCCCCTTAGCCATGCCCTTGAGAAGGAACTTTGTTTTATTGGAAATCTATCTGATAAGTGAGTCAATATTTGTCCCTAAATTCGAAGATACTTCCTAGACAAGCATTCCATTCTCCATTGCGAATGTTTAGATCTTTTGGGGGATAAAAATGGGTTTCAAATATTCATCTCTCCTACATGATTCTTATGAATTGAAATATGAAATAAATTTACATCAATTTGCTCAACTTTTCTGTTTTCTTCAATGTCTAATTTATTCGCAACGAGTATTTGAATTATCTTCAAAGGAAGTTAGTTTCTATCGATCTTTTGTAAGTACCTGCCAAAAAAGACTTTAGCCATAATTTCAATGAACAAACTCTTACTTACTATGATTCAATTTTCTCTAACGAACCTTCTGAAGTTATGTCGATTACGAAAATCAAGCAAAGAGTGTTCGAATCAGGCCTTAGTTCAAACAATTTAAACATATTATTAGCAATTGATTATTTACACTAACAAATCATCTTACTCCATCTTGTTAACATCAAAATCATAATTATATTGCGAATTCACAGTTTTATCTTCAATAATAAGCTTGCCATTTTCACCTTCAAATCAAACCTAACTCAAGAAAATGCTTTTAACATGTCTAAACTTACTGGAAAGACGAGATATAAGTGTGCGCTTTCCTGAAGAAGGCAAGCCATACACGATTGCGTGAAAAGATGATATGTTCATATTCTCTCAGCAAATTTGTTCTTTAGATTTTTAATTTAAAGAAAATTCGATGAATTATGACTTCAAATTAAGTTAGTTAATAATAATATTTGTCAGTTTACACCTTTGAAGCAATACAACAATGGGTAAAGACTGATTCTAACAAAGAAATAACAGCCAAACATTTCAAAAGAACTAAAAGGAAAAAATATTTAATTTATTAAGACAAAAATAAGTATTTTTATAAATAACAAAAAATCCAACAAATTCAGATTGTCAAAACTGTTGATGCCTCTTTGTCTTTTTCAATAAAAGCAATCTTCAGATAGACAGTTCCAGTGGGATCATCGCTAATAAGAAAATAATTTTAGAAAAATATGAGATTAATCTCAACAGAAAATAAAATAATTTGTTTAAGAGAATCCTTTTTTTACGGAACTTTTTATGATTTAAGATTATTCAACGCGAAGTCCTTCTCTATGCACCAGGTATTTGGTTTCTCGAGTACCTGTGAGATGTCACATTCGAAATCTCCCAAAAAGGTATCTCCCACATAATTCCAATCCTTTAGCTCGCAGTACAAGAAAGGAACTTGCTAATTTTAGAAAAACAAACAACATCAAAAATATTATTATCCCAAAATGAAATAGTCAGTTTACAGATCTGTCCTTGAAATTGATGGGGAATTTAAATAGTTCTTTCCATTCAGGGTTTAATGAAGCGATCTTCTTTGTTTTTTGCACTTTGTTGTTGTATTTAATATGCAGTATCGCATCGGAACTCTTACCTTTGTCTTCTACACCAAGAATTCCTTTTGCATTCACAGCCTAACAACAGATTCAAAAATAAAGTCTTAGAATTGTTCGATATTCTTGATTTAATAATTACTGCGATGACTATCGTTCCAACTGGATTCGCTCCTTTATAGAATGTTTCTATTGAGAGTGTCTCAGGAAGAGTCGTATTTACAGTCTAACCTTCAGGTCTCCATTACATTTGCGCATAAAATATGCCATTTCGTCCTCTATTGTAAGAATACACACACATACATCATTAAATAACTTTAACTGAGAAAGTTATTTCTTTACCTTGTGCACTTAGCATCTTAAAGTTGTTGAATTTCGTTATACCATGTTCCAGGTTTTGAAAACAATTCATCAGCCTTGACGATGATCTATCCTAAGAAATCGTTGGAATTATAGTCGTAGTCGAAGAGAGTAAACATGACACTAGATAACGTTATTTTCAACAACAAAAACAATTGTAAATCATCAAAACATATTTCAGTTAAACCCGTTACTTTGGATTTTTTAACTTCGAAGGCTAATAATTGAGCTCCTATTCCATGACAAAATCCCATTTTGGATCGAGCGAATCAGTAATAACCGGTGTACTAAAACTATCTTTGCAGAAATCGAATGTGACTTGCACAAATGGATCACTTGCACCAAATGTATCCAAGTTGAGCAAGTTTCTAGCGGCAATAATCTTAAAGAACATTTTTCCTTTCACGAATGGCTCACTGTCTTCTTCCATTTTCTTTTTTATTTCTTCTTCTTTTTTCTTCTGCACACTCTCAGCTTCCTTCAAAAACCGATTTTCTGGAGCCTTAGTATCCACGGTTTCACCTGTTGGTCTCCATTAGAATTAAATATATAACTCCCCAGCACCAGGAAATTGCTTTTCATTCAGCAAAGGAAGTATTTCATCAAACCATTTCCGAGTTTTATCTTAAAAGAATGGTCTCAGAGATATTTCAATCGATCCTAATTTATCATTTAGAGCTAAATCATAATCGTAAACAGCTGCGTAAAGTTTAAGATTCTCCCAATCCTCCTCACTTAGATCCAGTGTGAATTAATCAGAGTGATTCCAAATGGGGTTTTCATTGTCATCGATGACTTTCGTTTTAATTATTTTTTTATCACCCTTGGATATCTTCACCTCTGTGAATGGATCAGACTTATCCATGAATCCTGATTTCAATTTCCTTGCTCCAATTATGTTGACTGCGAGTACTCCAGGGAATTTTTCTGGTTCTCCCTGCCTCAAGAATTATTCATATGCCATTACCTAAAAATAAAGTTATTCAAATTTTAGAAATTATTCTATTCAAATAAAAATAATAATAATTCTACTTCAGGTGCTTTTGTTTCGATGGCTTCAGCAGAAGCAGGTTCCTTTTATCTCCATTGTATCTGCACAAAAGAGTGTCCACATTCTGTTTACCCATCGTTATTCCTCAATTCAACATATTCACTTAACCATTTTCCAGATTTTTCAAGTAAATCCACAAGGGATATACTTGCTCCACACATTGAGCTGGAACCAATCACATCTTTGTCCATAATATTAAGATTTAAAAGTAGTTATTTAGCCTTTTTCGAAGTTATTTCTAAAGGAATAATCTATTCGAAATTGAAATCTGGGTCGAGATTGTTGTCGAATGGTTTCGAGGAGAAAGTTTGCTTGGAGAAAAGATTCAATCCAAATTTAACTAGTGGATCACTTTTTCCTAATAGAGACTTGTTTTTCAGTTTCCTCGCATTGACTATTTTCACATAAAGTTCTCCCTTCAATATCACTTCAGGCACTCGTAACCCTTGTTTAAAAAACATTATTTTGTCAGCTCACTAACTGATATAGAAAAATCAAAAAAAAACCTGTAAACTTTTCTACAAATTGAGATTACCTAATACATTCTCACAATCATTTGAAGGCTGCCACTTAAAAGCCGTTCTTAGGGTTCCATAGTTTGTGCCTTCTTTCACTTTGATGTCTGAGATGATATCCTCGAAAGCTAGTTCTTTTTGAGGGTTTTCTAGAACAGTAATAACATCAATAGCCACTCGACCAATCAATTCATCGTTAACATTGTCTTCATCGTAGACATCAAGGTGCAATTCTGCAGATTTGAGCTAGCATCGCAGCATATTTATCGGAATCGCTGCAACTAAATTCCATTCCGGATTCAGATTGTCTTTGATTGTTGCAGTCTTAATTTTATTTTCTGAGTCAGTCGTGAGATACGCTTGAACATAAGGATCTGATTTCCCGATGAGATCTGTATTCTTTAAATTAGCTCCACTTAATATCTGCACTTCCAAATTACCAAGAATTCTTCCATATTCCTCTTGCAATGCCTCAAGAGTTTTACATTAAGTCTTTCCTTCTACTGTATCCAAATCGGAATCACGCAAGAATTTCACTTATACATAGAGTTTTCCTAAATTCTATCCCATTTTTGATTAGCCTTTCAGCTCTAAAACATCGTTTATTCGCCACATCGCTGCATTAAATCACAAAAGATTTTAATATATTTTCATCTTTTCAATGAAAATTAACTTACTTGGATTTTAGAAGCAGTCTTTCCATTCCACTGAAGCCTCACCTAGAGTGTCATCGACTGCTAGTGTATCTTTATCCAAGACTGTGAATTTCAAAGGCTAATAGGCCTATTTTAATAAAAATCAGTGCTGTTAGTATTGACTAACCCAAAACGAGTGCCTAACCTCTTAGTAAATGTCAATATGATGACGATATTCGAAATTCCAAATAGGATTTAGAGTCTTCTCGATAAACTTAGTGCTTGTCTTCTTTTTGTCAGGGAGTAGTATTTCAACATACGGATCAGAAGTTTTAGTTGAAGAATCTGCTGCTATCAAATTCTGTGCCATGACAACCTACAAATGAAGTATTTCAAAATATGAATTATTCAAAAGCAATCGTAGCGTTGGTTGTATGTACATTGATAACTAGAGTTCCACGCATTGGTATTTTGGCTTCTTCTTTTTTCTTCCTAATAAGCTCATCCATATCTTCAATCAACGGTAGAGGTTTGTCTTCATTCGTGAGTCCATCCGTAACAAACATAATTTAGAGATAGATCGATCCAAACTTTTCAGTGGTGTATTTTTTTCGCATAGATTGATCACCATCAAGTGGGAATATTTTATTAATTGCCCACTTGAGAGGATTATTCAGTGCATCAATGAGATCGACATTAAGATATCCGATCATATCCTTGCCAATGAAATCATCATCAATAACTTCAACTCGCATCGGTTGAATTGTGTTTTTAGGCATAAATATAGGTGTTGTGTAGATTTATTTCCAAGTTGGAAACTAATCGTCTTTGATTACATTGGATTTGATTTCTTTTCCTCCAGGGACTTTAAACACAACATAAGCATCACTGAAGTCTTTTTCACCATCATCCGCTTTGACAATGTCACGGCAATGAATCAAAAAGATACGAAGTGTGCCCTGTTTTTAAGGAAAATTGTAAAATTGCATGAAAAAATTGGAAATAATTTGAAAATAATAATGAATAAATTACTTTAAATAGTCCTTGACGCTCTGCAATGATCTAAGCAAGGTTCTCTATGAGAGGTGCATTAGATTAATCATCGATCATACCTTCTTCTATGAATTTTACCTGCACATACACGAAACCAAGCGTACCTGCTTTTTGCTTTATATCTGCTGTTCCTTCTAGCTCCAATACCTTTGAAATTTGTCAATGAAAATATGCTAAGAAAAGTCTATCTTTCTTACATTATTAACAGCCCAAGCTCCAGGATCTTCTACACATTTTGACCAGTCTACATCAACAAATCCAAGTATATCATCCGATGCTAATAGATCACTGTCTTTGATGATAATTTTAAATGGAGCTAATCTATCTTTTGATATTAGAACTTTCTCTTAAAAAGTCTCATTCCACTGAGGATTCACAGTGTTTGAAATCGTACTGGATTTGACCTCTTTGTTTCCAGGAAGATTTATCTAAGCATAGGGATCAGAACCATTTCTGTCGGCTTTACGAAGCTCCCTTGCATGGACTAACTTAACCTTTATAACTCCACAAATAGTGTTTTCGTCTCTTACCATCAATTCATTTTCCTTATCTTTTGGTTTTATGTTAGGGTCTTCAGTTCCCTCAGGGACAAAGTAAGTCTGTAAGTAGATTTTAGGTCTTGCTTCTGGGTTGCTTGCTGGAGCCTTAGTTATGAATTATAACCATTTCAAAGAAGAAAAAAGAACAAACAAATTGTTTTACTTTATATTTTTAGTCATCAATTTAGAAGTATTCATCGATTGCCCATGTACAAGGAGCCTAAATAGAAGATGTTAAATCAACTGCTACCGATCCAAGGGAGTCATCACTCAAAGTATCTTTGTCCCACAACTCTACCAATAAAGGAGGAACGATTCCTTCCTTTTTACAGCACACACAGCAACGTTATTCAGTGCTAGAATTAAAAATAAAAATATTTACTTTATAAAAGCTGACTTTCAGCTGAAGTATTTGATTCCAAACAGGGTTCACTGTATATTTTTTAGTCTTAGAGACTATTGCTATTTGTTTATCATAATTATTAAATAACAGTTTCACGTAAGGATCAGATGAATCTACTGAATCATCTCCTCTTAAGTCTCTCGCTCTCACCAGCAGCACTTTGAGAATTCCTTGTGTAAGATCTTCTTTACTAGTTTTGACATCTTTTTTACGATCCGCTAGACTTCCTTGTTTAAAACCACCAAGTGTCCTGTAAAGAGATTCTGGAATCCATCTCATTTGAACATACACCTATTTTCATAAGCAAAAATATATCTAACCTTAAAACATCTTCAACTAAGTCATACCTTGCTTGGGCTCGTAACATGTGGATGCTGCTTAAAAAGATATGATTTTCTGGTTAGGAATTCTCCTGGGAAATTAACACATTCTTCCCAATTAACGAAAACATCTCCTATGACATTTTTGGTTTTGAACAGCGTTCCCTCTTCGTAATAAATCATCACTCGAACAGAATCACAATTCTTTTCATTGGCTGGCTTCATTTCAGTTAAGATCTTTTAACTCCAGAACGGTTAATTCTGCGCATCATATTTAGCATCAAAAACTGTTTCCTTTTTATCAGGCGTTTTAATGGATCCTTTTAAGCCTTTTTTCTTTTCTTACAAAAAGCAACTCACCAGCACGAACTCCAGCATACCTTAACAAAAATAAGAAAAAATAAGTATTTAGCTCAACAATTTCATTATCCCTGACCTGCCTCAACAATAGTCCTGTTAAACACAGCCTGCTCGAGCTGTAACATATCCTTAGCTACTAATTATCCTTTAAACTCCTTTGAACTAGCAGGTATCCATTTAACTTAGATGCTGATTTATCCAGTTACTTATTTCGTAATTTCTTTTTTAAAAGAAACATTTGCTAAAGGGAATTCTTAACTTATCGCCCAAGAATCAGGTGAATCAATTGAACTCTTCCAGTTTACTTTAGCTTCTCCAAGAAAATTAGCCTCACTAAATGATTCAGCTGAGTAAAGCTACACCAAGAGTTCATCATTGACATTTTCCCTTAGAACATTTCGAACAGGTATTTTCACAAAGTAATTCCAAGATTTAGTATCAAATAAAATGACACTCTTGAATATATCTGGTTCTTCACTTCCTCGGAGCATTGTACGAATAGTCACTTGCTTGATGGTATTTTCATTAATTAGTCCTCTTGCATATGGCACTTAAACCTTAAGATCTCCATTGATCGGTTCAACATCTTGTGTGAATTTAATTGCACTTTTGCTGGTGTCTCTCAAAGTTGAATTATATTCTTCATTTCCAGGAGAATTGATTTTAACTCCAAGATCGAATTCATCCTAAGCAATCCGATCTGCAAAAGAGATATCAAGCTCAGGTTCTTTTCCCTCATATCGAAGGAGAGTGTCTCTGATTTCTTCAAGTGACACAATCCCATTTTTATTCACATCAAAAACGGAGAAGAGATTGTTAAAATCCTTTTAATTCAGCACTATTTTAAGAGAATCCAGACCATTCCTCAATTCTTAAGGTGTCACCATCTAAAGTTATGAATTAAGTACAAAAAATATGCAATCTTAATCAAATATCTTACCGAATTGCTGTCAACATCGATGAGTTAGAATACTCTTTCAGCCTACAAACCCTTTGCTTTGATGGCTTCGGAGAGTTTCTTGAAGAGCTTTTACTCCCAAAGCTACCTCATTCTCGGTCTTTCTTCGAGGATATTTCTGAAATCTTTGATTTCGAGTATCTTTTTTACATCTGAGAATCCTGCGACTCTGCAAAGAGCTTAGACATCCGATCGTGAGATTCGCAGTCTAAAAAATACAAATATTTCAAGGATTCAAAGTAATTTATTCTGTTTTAACTTAATATAAAAATAATTACTTCTCCAAAAATAGCATAAATTCCGTTTAAGTCAGTTTGCTATCTCTATCTACATCTGCATTCTGCATCCTCTCCAGCATCGAAGGAGGGTTATTCTTCAATGCTTTGTAAAGTCTGATAATCGCTTCATCATCATCCACAGGGGTATCCTAATTAAGAAGAATCTCCGCTTCCTTCGCTTTTTTTTCTTTTAATGCCTGCTAGACTGCTTTCTACGTAGCAATCTTCTCCCTTTCTTTCAAATCTTCATTTTCTCTTTTTAACTTCTCCACTAAATCTTATAATTTCTTGAGTTCTTGATTCGAAATCTCAGCTTAATTCGCTTGCAATTCACTTAACTCCATTTCTTTTTTGTTTAACTTTTCTCTTAATGAAGCTGATTCCTCCTTTAACTCCTTTCCTTTCTCATCCTTTGCTGTTCATATGAATAAAACCAAATAAATTGAATAGTCCATATTTCAATAACATACCTTAAATCTGTCTTTTTTGTTCCTCAATCAGTGTGTTAAATTTAGTTTTTGTTTCAGACAGCAGCCTATCCATATCTTTGACTTTCCTTTACAACTCCTAATTTTATAATTCAGAATCTTCTAACGCTTGCTCTCTAATCGAAAGAGCCATTTTTAACGCATTGATTTACTCATCTACTTCACTCTAATCTTGAAGTCTCTTATCCGTTTCTAGCCGTTTGCTGTAGTTAAAGCTTCCTCCCTCGTACCATGAACTCCCATAGAAAGCATCGATTGCTTCTTCGTTTCCAGTTCCTCTGGGCATGATCTTCACATACACCAAAATTAATCCCATTCTCCATAATTAGAAGCTTATTTTCAAGCAAATGTTACTTTATCATAAGGACAGAGAATATTAAACGTCCTGACAATAGCCTCACTTGGAGGAATGTCTTTGATGAGTTCATAGAGTTCTTCTAGATTTTTAATTCCCTCCATCCATGAGCCAGTGTAGATGTATGGCTTGCGAAGGTGATGCCAATTTGTGATGCCCTCTTCTTGCAATCTTTTCATAAGTTTGTAGAATCTGCCTCTTATCCAGCTGGAGATCGCTGAACCTTCTTCTTCGAATGGGTTGATCTTCTTCGGGGGAGACTTGGATTTCTCTTTCTTC
>Ga0302271_10002581_pt1 | contig 16149 bp, 12 predicted proteins | sample III_Bog_N1_1_FD_198767 | JGI IMG/M metagenome (GOLD analysis project Ga0302271, IMG submission 198767) | Peat permafrost microbial communities from Stordalen Mire near Abisko, Sweden - III_Bog_N1_1 | ecosystem: Environmental > Terrestrial > Soil > Wetlands > Peat | place: Sweden: Abisko...
TAATTATGTTATTCATTACACCTAAGGGTGACTCATTCAGACTGTTTAGTAGCCTGTATGACTAAAGAGGTACGACGATATTTGAATCTAGTTATCTATGATTCGCTCTGTAAATCGCCAGCAGTTGAAGGAAATCATTCAGAAGAAGACTTGCAACTTATTATTCCTAGTTGTTAGCATTGTCGCTGCTATCCACTGAGCAATCGTCAGTAGGTTATTATCCTGGGCTCATTTAGCTCACACTTACCACATGCTGATTACGCTACTACAACTGTTATGCTTATTTTAGCTGCAGACTCATTTCCTATTGATCTTCGCTGAAGTCAAATTCTTTCATGTACCCAATAATTCTCTCAAACAAATCAGAAGACTGCTATTACTGCTACTACATCCCGCATAGCTCACTTACGATTGCACTCACACGTGCGTATATTCTATCACTCAGCACTGCCCCTTGGAGGACATCCATGAACTGCATAACCTCCGAGAATTACTCTTTGATTTTATCCGCAACAGCTTACTTCTTCGACAAAGCAGTGACGAAATCCACTAAGAATTGCTAGAGCCCTTTCTGTTCGTGATCTTTACCATTCTCCTCGACACATTTGGCGCACATCAGACTCAAATAATGATTTTTCTCACCTGCTTTCTCTGCACATTCCTTGTCCACGCAGATCATCATGAGCACCTACCCAGAGTGCTAGCTGCAATACTGTCTGGTGGATGCTGACTGTCTTAGTTTCGTCAATATCTACTCCATGGCTACTATTACTTTCAAGTTGTGCTAGATATTTATTAAAAGATAAAGAAAGGAGATCAAATATATTGTGTTGGGAGATTTTTCTCTGCTAGGGGAATCTTTTGGGTGGGCTTATTTTGAGTGATTTAATTGGCAAATAAAAAATATTCTCATTACTTAAAATCAAGAATTCTTAAAGAGGACTATTTTAAGAGTTGGATACCTTAAGCTAGGAGTAGAAGCAGCTATCCTGGGTTAGGATGTTATTATTTTGAAATCATTTTTGTTTTTTGTTAGCACTTTTACAAAATATAAAACAACATAGAAAGACACGAATGAATGGATTATTCAAAATAGCTGTTCTTCTTCAAACTGATTTTTGAAGATGACACAATTAGGAAGAGCAATCATGCTATTTTTAGAGTTGTTTACAATCAAAACCTAGATTTTTAGATGCTAACTTGGAGATTATTATTATTATTAGTTTTTATGTACAAAAGATCCCTTTGGAATCTACTTATCGCAATCTTATTCCTTGAAAATCTTTCTTTTCTGACAATTCAACTGAACGCAAGCCTGTCATTGGCTATGAATGACCATCCTGAGATGTGTTTTTCCTCCCAATTATCAGCTGCTGCCGAACCAATGAGATTCTCTATGAATTACTCTGAATTGTAGTTATTCAAGGATACCCTCAGAAGCTCAATCTCAGGAGGTTTAACTTTACGTTGTAGAACCATCTCCCAGTCTACATTCTTGAAGAACGGATGGTGCTTTATTTCGTTTGCATCGCGTCTTCCACAACCCAATCGCACAGCTGGATTTCTCTCCAAGAGCTACAAACACAGACAACAATGGAAAAAACAATATTAGATAATGAAATAATATGATCCCCTTCAGATCATTGTTCTATTTCTTACAGCCATGAGAAGAGACTGAGCTTCTTCAGATAAATAAGACGGAAGTTCTAGCTGACCTCCTTAGATATTCGCAAACAAATCTTCTCTGTAAAACCACAACAGCAGAAATTATCAAAACCAACAAATAATTTCAACAAATCCATTTTGTTTACTTGTTATTAGCGTAATACGGTGGATTTCCTGTGAGCATCTCATACATCAGCACTCCAAATAAATACCAATCAACACCTTTCCCATGTCCTCTTCGTTTGAGCATCTCAGGAGCCAAATAAGCTAACGATCTACCAAAAAATAATCATAAAAATAAAAAATAAAACAACCAAAACCAAAACAATTTTGTACCCGCAAAACGACTTAGCACCTTCAGTATAATCAAGAACTCCTTCTTTTGAAAGGCCGAAATCTGTGAGCAATGCATGGCCTTCACTATCAATTACAATGTTATCTGACAAACAAGGAAAGTTCATTTAGCAAAACTGCCATTGTGAAACACCCTTTAAAAGATAATTCAAGGGTCTTAACCGTTTTGATAATTCACACTACCTGGTTTAAGATCTCTGAAGATGATATCCCTCTTGTGTAGATCTTCTAAAGCAAGGAGAATCTCAGCGAGATAGATTTTCGAGTGGGCTTCACTGAGAACATTTACTCGCTGCAGTAGCTTTCCCATATCCCCAGCAGCAGCGAAATCGAGGATCAAAAATAATTTGTCTTCTGATTAGAATGAATAGTTTAGCTTGACGATGAATGGATGATTTGTGATCGACAGCACATTCCGCTCTGTCAGGGCGTACTTGATCACGTTACTCTCTAGTTGTTAACAAGGAAAGGTATCATAATAAATTCAGAATCACAAACTTAATTAAATATTTCTAATTTCTTACTCATCATTTTGCTCTTTTGGAGTACTTTCATAGCATAAAACTAAGCGTTGTCTTTCTTTTGGACTAGATACACATCTCCAAAAGATCCCTTTCCGAGCATGGAATGGATAACAAATGATCTAATTGTAACTTTCTATTGGAGTTATTTGTTCGAAGCAAGCACAAGTTATTCGAGTGATTAAAAGGAATTCGTTTTGCTCGAAGAAATCGATGCAGCTGCAGTCGAACATCCTGGAGTATTCGATGGACCCATGGTATTCATGCTCAACTGTCTGATTGACGATTGATTTTGCTTATTTCTCAGGGCTAGCTTGCTTGCTTGATTCTCTTTATTCGAACCAAGGAAGAATCCTTTCTTCGCGAAGAAACTACTGCTGCGGTTTTTGGAATTCTCTCTAGAACGGGGAGTACTATTCTTCGAAAGACCATTAGATTATTGTTGCTGCTTTTGTTGATTGGAAGCGCCACTTGGTGTTTTAGGTAGGGAAGGAGTCGTTGCTATTGTTATCGTTTGGTTTTATGCTGACGGTTCGATAACTGGAGATTGTTGGGGAAGTTAAGTCAAACAATTTTGGTGTGGAAGAGTAGCAGTGCTATTACTGCTAGGTTATTGTGTTTTCAGCTAGGCTAGCTCACTAGGTTTGTGGTAATCTGAGAGTCTAGAAGACAAGCGATTATTTATTGATCTTGTTCGAGGTTCAATAACTTCGATAATTATGTTACTTTATGCATTAATATTGCTTCTCTCTGCGTTTGTTGTTATTGGTTACTTTTCATTCTCTTTGCATTAATTGTTTTACCCTGGCTTCTGTTGATCTGCTTATGTCTTGCTATTATTGTGTGCAGTCGATCTTGTAATTTGCTAATCATTTTCTCGTCTGATGGACATGCTTGCAGGAGAATACAATAATAAGAGCTTTTGCTGTTGTTGTTGTTGTTCTTGTGGATCTGGAGACATCACAGCAGGTTGGAGAAGCTTCACTTAATTCGATGATTTCAAAACACTACTAAGTTAGACTGTGTTCCTGCTCGTGCTGCTATTAACAATAGCCTTCTCGAAACACTTTCTAGCTGAATCAGATTTGACTAATTAGAATGCTTGTTTTCCTTTTTTGTTAAGCACTTTCAAATCAGGTTTGAACCTATTCACAAGGATATCAATCACTGCCGATTTATCATAAATGCAAGCAATATGCAGCGCTGTGTTCCCATTTTCATCTTGCAAATCAATATCTGCACCAGCTCGCAGAAGTAAGATCAGAATATCCTCAGAGCCTTATTCTGCTGCGATGATCAACGGTGTCACAGCATTGACAGTTTCTTGATTGAGATTCGCTTCGTTCACGATGAGTTTATTCACGAGTTAGGTGTTTAGATTCAGACATGCAAAATGCAATGGACACCAACCTGTGACTTGATCGCTGACAGTGACTTCAGCTCGGAGATCACCTCTGCTGTCGTCGAGTAACTCGCAGCAACGCTGATAGTCGTTTTGCTAGCAAGCAAATAAAAACTACAGATTCGTTTCCTTCTTTTGTCTCCACCATTCTTCCCAAGGCAATCTATTTTTCTTGAGCTGCTGTGCTTTGATGGCATGCTATGTGAGTTCCAATGCACTTGCTGGATTGCGGAGATCATATGTTTCTCCTTTGATAGAATGACAGAAGTTAAAATACAACAAAAAATAATGTTAACAATTACCTGTATCCTTGTTGACTGCTAAGAACTGTTAATTCTGCTGGTTTGGCTGATTCTGCAATTGACTTTGTCTCTTTGAAGCCTGCATTTGCATTTATGGTGGTATCTTCCTCGCTTGCTCTGTGTTATCTGAGAATTCACACACAGATCCCATAAGAGAATCTTGCTTTCGATGATGTCCTTTGGGTTTTTGTTGTTGCAAAGCTTGTGATTACTGCTATGAATCTGAATGCTCTAGTGGCTATGACAATTACTGCAATCCCTAAGAATAGTCTGGATAGATATGACCTTGCTGATGATTCTTGCTACTAATCTGCTGATACGATGGTTTAAATTTGAGCTATTCTTGTGGGTGTTTATTACGTTGTCCTGGTGGTGAATGCTCTTTTCAAAACAAAATCATATTAATACACAAAACACTTCTTCAATGAATTAGAAGACAAAAGTCAATTAACAGCAAATACATCTGTCTAGGATAGCTTAATTCGGTGATTGATTATTGTTTCGATATTGAAATTGCTCTTGCGGTATGGTTGTTTCTGAAGAAGCTTTGGGTTTCTGATTGAATATGTGTGCTGGCTGTGAATGCATTTTCTTGGGATATTATTAATACGGCGAGTGCTGTCTTATGGACTCAAAGAATGAGATACGCTATCGACTACGAAGCAGACGAGATGGAGAAGGAGTTGATTTAATGCACTTGAGAACAGGTGAAAGCGAGTTAGGCTGTGAGTCAACAGGTATTGATGACCTCTTGCTGGTCGTACTACGTGTGGTCTTAGAGGGTGTTTAATCCGATCGTTTGTTTTTCAAAAGCTCGCCAAACATCGATAGGATGATTCAGTTAATAAAAATCAACAATCAATCCCTCTCTTGTGATTATTTGATTTCTTCTTCTTCTTCTTGTTTTGATTTGTTTGCCCAATTATTTTTAGAATTATTTTCATAGCCTTTTTGGCTCTTTCTCTTTGATTTGCAGACAAACAGACAAAGATTATTCGAAACTAATTAAGACGAATTTCAAAAGGAAAGGAGAGTAGTAGAGATAGATTTTGATAGAAGGTGATTACAACGGAACTAAAGGTAGAGAAAAAGAATAGATTCAATATTTGTTATTTTGTATTGAAAATTAAAGAGAGAATTAAATGATAAAACACAATGGACATAATTCACAAAAATAAGTTTAAAATGAAGATTTATCTATTGAGTAGCGGTAAGCTAACTACTGATAACGTATTATTCATTATGTAATACTCACACATACATTGAAGAAGATATAAATGTAAATCAAAAGGGAATTAAAGAGTGAAGTGTCCTTTGATATTACATAATTAATCTTCTAAGATATGACCTTCTATCTATGAGAGAGGGGGGAGGATATCTGACTAAGTTTGGGGGAATGCTGTTTAATAATAGAAGTGAAAATTGAATTGAATTTGAAATCAAATCAAAAAAGCAAAAAGCAGTTCTAAAAATTACCTTAATGATTCAAAACCACAACGATAGCTTCATTGCAACAAAGTTGCAGCAATACCACCAATAACAGTAGTACCAGCAGCACTAAAGGTTAAGTGATTCTTCGGCTGAGTTCAAGACACCTTTGTAGCGCTTGCATTTGCGGATGAAAGAGAAGGTCCCTGAAACAGGGGAGCAATTTTATAATACTGCAGAAGATGATGACCTAACTAGCCATTCATCAGATAAAACATATGATCTCACGACTGATGAGCATGAGATTATTATCAAGTAATAGATGATCGAGCACCAAAGGAGGCATCTCCAGAAAAACTAAGATTAAATCATTCAGCAACTGTATGCTATTCAGCGCAATTCTGTTTTCAATGCGTAGTACCAGCAATAGCAGCAGCGCCATTTACACAGAAGCAGCTTGAATCCAGGAGATAGGTGTAAAGATGCAGTGGAGAAAGAGAATGACAAAATGTTAGAGCGTAATTCATAAGAAGGGTTACAAGCTGGCAGCTAATAGAATCAAACAACCAACCGCAGCTAGGACAACAGCAGCATCTCTTAGCAGTAGTCTTCTTGTTCTTCATCTTATCTCTACAGCTGCTAGGAGGATTATGAGTAGCCAATAGGGAATTAGAAATCGAAGAATCTCAGTGCTGCAGCTGATCCATGGTGGAAACAAAGCAACCACCCATCAGATGGCACATTTGCGACCATGGACAGCATAAGAGCACATAATCTGCATCATCAAATGAATCCTAATTCCGATTAGATTTACCCTATTGCGTTGAGACTCTTCTGCGAGAAGTACAATAGAGAGTGCGTAGTGAAATTCGTCGACGATGACAAAGACAATAAGGAATTCAGAAGGATCCCTGGGAATATTGCTTTGAATGGAGACACATAGTTTGCTTGCGAGATAGTCTTGGATGGTGTTAAATTCGGCGTGATGCGTGGTCGATCGAAGAAGGAAGCGAAGAATCAAGCTGCTAAGAAAGCAGTTCAGCGCTTAATGGAGATGGGTGTTGATAAGCAGCAACGAATGTTTTTTGAGAAGTATTTGCAATCAGTAAACGATAGCAATCAACGGTTCACGAGCATGGCTCTGTAGAGCTAGTTCTAACATTAAGAGCAGATTCAGATGATACAGTAATAGAAGGAATAACTCTAAAAGGACGAAGAGGTAGAATTAACTTATAATTACACACAAGAGCTGTCATTGTTTGCGCATAAAACACTACGAAAACCAGTCTCATGGGAAACGATATTCCAGATTTACTCAAAGTCCTGGCTGGCTATTGTGTACGTAGGGAATCTGACGGAGACTGGTTGTGGGAGTTCGAAGAAATCGGCGAAGAATATTGCAGCGTTGAAGCTACTTAAACGATGCAAATAACTTAATATGAAAGAAGAAATCATCTAATCCATGCCCAAAACAAATGAGATAGCTAATAAGAACAATGCAGGGTCTTCGATTCAAGCAGAGAAAGAGAATAGATTAAGTACAGAAGCGCTTAATTCAGAAGTATCAGGTTTAGATACACCAACCCAAAGTGATGTCCCTGAGAATCCTGCTAGATCGACAGTTGCTGCTGCTGGTAAGAATGGCCATAAGGTTGTTGCTGGATATAACTTGTAATAAAAGACACTCTCTAAGTTGTAGAATTACCCTGCCAATTTTAAGACTGGCAGTGCAATGAATAACTACTACCTCACTCATCAGTTTCATAACAGTTCCAGTAGTAGTAACTCAAGTGTTTATGGTAATAATATCACTAGTGAATTCAGTTAATCTCGCAAAAGTCAAGGTAGCAGTAGCAGTATGAATAATTCGTCATTTTAAAATATGGCAAATCGGAAGAGCCATTTCAAGGGAGTTAATAGTAATAACTCTAATAATAGTCTTAATCTGCCTTTCAGCAATTAGAGATATAATATCACTGATAAGTCCTTTGATCGCTATGCTTTAGGTGATTTCAATAGGGATACTAGCAACAGAAATAACCTCACTACTTACAATACCAATAACAACTACAACACTAACAATACTAGTAGGCCAAAGGAGTATCTAAATAAAGCGAAAAGCATGATTAGCAATGAAGATATTCATCAGCATGACGACAAGGAGAATTAAAACATCAGTAATATTATCGACTTCATTACGAATCATCAAAAGACTCTCCTGACCATTCCCGTTAACGCTAATGAGAGTACATACAAGGAGGAAGTAGGATTAACATGCTAACAAGAGATTATAAGAGATCAATCTAAGAAAGAAAATAATGATCCAAGAAGGAAACTGCAAGCATTGTAATAGTAATAGAAATAATAATAACAAGAATAGAAGGAGTAGTAGGAGTAACAGCAGCAGTAGCATACACACACCAAAGATGTAGAGGAAGAAGAAGAAGATGACGAACATGCTGAAATGAGCTCAGAGCAAAGATAATTGCATAATCTTTTTAGAGTACTCGATGAGATAAACAACAAAAAACGCAAGCTGGAGTAATGCAGTTGGAGCAAGGATGACAAAGAAGAGGAAGCAGGAGAAGAAGAACACGAGGTCATAGTGAAGAAGAACAAATAGAATGAGTTGGAGTGATTTAATGAGAACTGGATTGCCAGAGGATTAATTAATCTAAATATGCATGTGTGTATTTGTAAAACGCCCAGCTAGCTTAATATGAGTGAGAAAGAGAGAGAGAGAGACAACAGGGGTACACCAATGGAGAAGGTTGTGAGGAGTTTCAACAAAACCTTTTTTTCTTTTTGGTTATTTAACTATTTTCATTCCCTCATCACAATATGCTTGGGTGTTTTAAATAACAAACAATTATCAGAAACATTGTTAACGTATCTCTCTCTCTTTTGAAAACGAAAAAAGGAAGAAAATGATATTTATAATTTTTGTACAATAATGTTCTGAGAGAGAGAGAATCTATGAAACTGACTAACAGTAGCTGTTGGGAAAGGAAGTAACAAAACATAATTAAGCATCCTCAATAAGAGAGAAAGGTAAGATAAGATGCTTGACAATATCAAAAATACTCTCCCAACAGAAATTAAGGAAATTAAGCGCAAGACTGCAGTTGCTTATATTATCGCAGTCAACTATTGTACGAGTAACCAAATACCCTTGAGCCTGAGCTGATTCTGCATTGCAAATGTAGTTGTTCGTGTCTGAATCAGATGTCAGTGATAGTGACATCGCATCGATCATTCAGCCAGCTCGTGCTCGCTACACGCAGATGGATCTAGGTAATAATTGATTGTTTTTTTTTACTGCTGGCATTTAGCCTATGGACTCACACTAAAGATTGTTGTGGTCATATTGTTTCCTGTCTTTGGTTGTATGTATCCCTCCAAAGGCATACGAGATCGAAAGATCCGTGAGACATGGATGCGTAGAGACGATTTCTCAGTGATGAACGCACGACGTGAGAAACTGGAGTGTTCCCTGTATTTTCCTCGAGATGCTGTTGAGAATTGCAAGACTAGTTAATTCAACGATGAAAACCACAGAGTTCCCATGCACACGCAAGGCATTTCGAAGTACACTAATGATCTAGTCTTTGTGTATCTTCATGGCAGCTCAGGGTGTAGGATGGAAGCAAACCCGATTGTTCAATAGTTGATCCCGCAAAACTGTGCTGTCTGCGCGTACGATGCAGCAGGCTGCGGATTGAGCTAAGGCACTCATGTAACGCTAGGACTTCGAGAGCATCAAGATCTAGTGCATGTGCTGGAGTATCTAGAGAAAAACTATGGTTATAGACATGCTATTCTCTGGGGGAGATCCATGGGAGCTGTCACTGCATTGCTCTATGCGCAGGAGTAGCAGCAGTAGTAATCGCTATGCAATAACGGTAATTAGACAATAGAAATTGTAGGGCTGGTGTGTGACAGCGCGTTTAGTAGCTTCGAGCGAGTGTGCAAGGAAATGGTAAGCAAACGAGTGCTCAGTATGCTATGCAGTGCTATCATGGAGCAGGTACGCAAGAAACTGATAAAAGCGTTGAGTGGACTGGATCTGTTCAAACTGGATCCTTCAAGCTGCGTATCTATGCTGACTCTGCCTGCTGTGTTCATGTATTCCGATGCAGACACGTTGCTTCCTCCGGGAAACCATTCTCAGTTGTTGCAATAAAAATATGCAGGGGAGAAGAAGATAGTGAAATTCAGTGGTAATCATAATGCAATGAGAGACACTGAGGCATTGAAGGAAGCATTTATGTTTTTAGAGATGCATTCGAAGCAGCTAAGTAAGAGGAATGACAGAAATAGTAGTAATAATAGTAATATTGGCATTCAATAATAAGCGATGTTTAAAGCCAAGCAATATTATCACAGGAATAATAATCATAACAATCTGAGTAGTGCTAAGCAAGAGCAACTAGGATGTTAACAGTAGTAGTAATAACTGTAACTACCATAATAGCCTTAATTTAGTACTTAAGTTATGAATGGTCTTCAGACTAGATGCCAACCATAACAACCAATACTAAACTAACCAGCCTAACAACATTAGAGGTATTACTCCCTTACTTCGTAGCCATAGTTTAGCATCCAAGACTAGAGTCATCATCATCATATCCAGCAGCTCTAGCAGCAATTCTAACAAAAGTAGCATCAAGGTAAGATCTTATTAGCTTAGTAATCATTCAAAAATCAGCAACAACAGCAGATTAAATAAATCCAATAGTAATCGATTTATCCTTAATAGTAACGATAGGAATAACTGCCTTAGCAATAGTTACAGATATAAAACCAATAATAGTATCTATTATAGCAATAAGAAAAGCATAAAGAACCAGCCAAACAACAACAACAACAATTATTGACTTAATAGATCTCAGTATTGAATTCTCCAGCATGCGCTGTGAGTATTTCTACTACTTCTACTATCAATAGCGCCTAGCCTCCTAGTCAAGGTCGAAGCGAAGACTACCAAATATCTCAGTAGAGAGTCAGCACAACGCAATCAAATCGGTTTGTGACAGATGAGCAATTCGAGAGGTACAAGCAGAAAGTCTACAATGAAGTAGTCTCTAGAAGATTATCATCGCAAGCGGCAGCAACACAAGAACAATCGTCTTTTTAGATAATGAACACATCCTTTAAGAGCACTCAGTTTAGGTATCCAAGTCCAGTGCAGCAGAGACAATCGTAATCATAAGCTTAAGCATATTCATAAGAGCAGTAATAGCAGGATTCATTCAATCTGAGGATTCAAAATAATACTACTTAAATGAACCACACTTCCCAAAGCAACACTGGAATAGGAATTTAGAATTATGGGTTACATGCTGCTATTCAGGCTAGGATTTAATAACAAGCAACACAGGATTAAGTTATAATGCAGCCATAGGTTTAACCATAGAAGCTGTAGCTAAATCAGCAGTAGTAACAGCAGTAACAACAGGTGCAAAGGTAGACAGCAGCATCAACTAGTTCTTAGCCAAATTCTCCGATAGTTCTCTAGCGGCCTGTATCGTATTTCCCTTAAACGTCTACCAATACAAGCACTTCAACTGCAGCTACTACTTCTACTACACCTATCTACACTGTTGGTGCTCCTGGAACTACTAAAACTTCATCTAATCCATAATAAATCCTTCCAATCTAGTTCTCTTAGCCTTAAGAAAGTTTCTCGTCTGTGCTGCAAGCTCGAGGAGCTATAATTAGAAACGCAGCTTCTATCCCTGAACAGTCTGGAGCATATTAAATCAATGCGAATAATAACAATAAGAGTTGTAATACTGCTGTTCTTGGCTCAGCGGAGTTAAGAAAGAGCTTCAACAAAGCTCAGGGTACTTTCCAACAGATTAATTTCTAGTAGTTGATACCATAGCAAGATAAACAGAATAGAATACAAGATAATAATAATAATATTATTATTAATAATAGTAGAAGCCTATCCGCTTAAGTCAAAAAGTAGATTTAGCATACACCAACAACAACAACAGCAATTGGGATGATATCGTCAGCAGCACCATCAGCTATGATTGGTGTAAGCAGCCTTGAGTAAGCTAATAATAATAATAATAATAATAATAAACTGAGTTATCTAGCTTAATCACTTGCGAGCTAATGCAAATGGACCTAGTAACAATAACTGCAATAATAGTAATACTAATCGGCTGTGTTGTCTCAATCAGAATAAGAACATCATTACTAGGGAAACATATTGACATTAAGGTGATTAAGGAGAGAAAACAAATTGAAAAGAAAACAATAACCTGATATGGATACCTCCATTAATACAATTGTTTTTTCTGTTTATTTGAGGCATAGAAATAGTATTTTATTTTTGAAGTACATTTGTGACTGTTTTTATGTTATCCCAGAAGATTAAACATACATTAGATTGGAAGGCAATATCTCATCAGTCTGCAAGAAGATAAAATATGATCTTAAAGTAGCATTCTTTGAAGAATTTAAAGAGAGAGAGAGTATTCGACTTTTGTGATGGATATTGTTTAGGTAATTCTAATTAAACATTTGGCTAAATGATAGCAAGATGGAATTTCAAATAGATTACAGGATGAAACAATTGTTTGAGAGTCCTAATGAATTTATGATTTCTTGTGTTGATGTAACCCAAAGAGCTATCCTAAAGATAAACATAAGCAAATCAGTGTAATAAATAACTGTTTCAAGATCATCAACAATTGTAAGATAAAAGGAGTTTGGCGAAAATTAAGCGAAAAGGTTATTACTATTGTTCTTCTTTTCTTGTTCTGCTAATAACCCTCAGCAAAACAGCACAAAAGACTCAAGCAGCAGTAAGGATTAATTGGCTTTTCTAAAGAAAATATAGCATCATCCCATAGCAACAACGACAAATAATTAGAAAACATAATTAATTCTTAACTCTGCTGATGGAAACAGACACAAGCAGTCCTTATAAATGAGTAGTAATGTCATTGAGAGTATGAAGCAATTCGATACTGCGTTGCTTCACGACGAGAGTGGTAAAGCCATAGCTCCTCTCAAGAAGCAATACCATGGCATAAGTGCACTAATCACTCCTCGATCTATCCATTAGATTGTAGATATCGATTCGCAGAAACTAGTCTCAGGATTTCGTGTGATCAAACAACATCAATCGAACAAAAACCAACAACAACCAGCATCGCAATTCAACCAGCAATCATACAAGAGACTGCCTTCCTCTTAGCCTTCGTAATCTCTCGTTTCTACGAAGAATCTCAAGGAATTCATGGAAACAGATTTAATCAACGAAATGGAGGAAGAAATGGAGAAGGGATTAGAGAGAGATCTCGATAGAGCTCGAGGGAAAAAAAGAACTTCCTAAGCTGGATAGTCTATGAAGACGAAAAAGAAGATCAGAATCAAGAATGACTTACAGTCACTCATTGACAGCTTTCAGAACTCTAGCAGAGGATGCGCGCAGCAATAACAGACGATGATGATGAACACCAGTGCTTCAGACAGCAATCGAAGCAATAATTAGAATGTAGCTAATCCATCATCGAGAATGCCTTCACAGAGGCTTATTCCTTAACCTAGTCGAGCAGCGGAGATTACAGTAACAACAGCTGGAAACATCGCTGCTGTTGGTCATTTTCCTTCTTCGAATATGTAGATATCTAGTTTCCGTGCTCCTGTGACTTCTACTTCATTAATACCTCTAGTTGTTTCGCAGTACAATATTATGCCCAATGAGGGTCTTCATTTATTATAAATCCCTGATTAACTTTAGCCATCTCTGTCTCTTACCGATCAGAGCTAATCTGGTGTATCATCATTATCCAACAATAAACCATTAAAATCTGATTTAGTCATCACTGATAACTCCAAACCTTCATCAACTTCACTAAACGTCAACAGCAGCAATTGCTATAATAATAATAACTTCGATGTTCCATCCTCCTCCAGATCATTCGGTCTTATCGGAATCGAAAGCAACAACAACACTAATACAAATCAATATCAATCTCATTTAATTTCAGAAATTAAAATCATGCCACCAACTCTACAAGAAGAAGACGAAGATCTCGAGGAATCCTAACAAATCAACACTTCACCAGATCGATCACCGATTCCGATGATGATCACGAGCAATAAGAAGAGCACATTCCATAATTATAAACGAAAAGATGAAACCTTGCAGTTATTAGCGAACAGTACATCGATTGAAATCAGCTACTCCAATAACGCTGGAAGGTCTCCTCTCAAAGCAGGGTTTATCAAAGAAGAAAACGAGGATGTAGTAGATTCACCTGACAATCGAGAAACGGATAATTTCTTTGGATAGAAATTCAATGAAGATGTGTCCTTAGAGCTCAATACTGTCAGCAGTCATAATGTCAAACCATAACCCAACAACAACAACATCAGAAGTGATTCTAAAAACGAAGAGGATCTCGAAGATGGCAACTACTAATTCTCAGATTCAGAGAGCCTCAATAGTCGCTTAGATGATCTAACCAAGAATTGGAAACCCAATTAACCTTCCCTCGTGCTTGCAGACAAAGGATTTAGTTCTTCGAAAAGCCCAAGAGTATCGGTGAAAATCATCCCTGTCTCGGCTGGAAATCTATCAATGAAAAACGAACTTTCAGCTAATCTTATCCCAAGTGAACTCAAAGTTGAAGAGGAGAACAACTCAACTAGCAATTAATATCACAATAACTCAGTGAAACATCAGAATCCAGAGGATAATAAGGTTGCATAGAAGCAGAGAATTGTTCAGTCAGCTAGGAAACGAAACGAAATACCTCCACAATACTCTCCTTCTCAAGATAACAACCTCTCTCACAATGAATCTTCTCATGGAAACCCGTAGTTAAATAGATAACTTAGTAATTAATCTCGGCCTGGTAGTGCAGCAGCAGCAGGAACTGAAATTGCAACCTAAAGAATCCCTTCGTTTCGTCGGATACTTTCTAAGAAAGTAACTAATATGCAGTCTTAGTATTCCTTTGAAGCTAACAGAATGAAGTACCAGCATAGTCTCAATAACATTGTCGGACAGGTGCAGTAAATCTATGATGAATTGATCGATGATGTGGTGATCTACGCTAAGGTTTCTCATTTATCAGAGAATCTGGAGATTAACAAAGAAAAAATCGGCTAGGTGTAATAAGCATGGAGGAACGATCCACGATACATCTAGACAAGAGACAGATTATCATAGGAGTAAAATGGACATTTTGAACAAACAAATATGAGATGTTTTACATTCAAAACAACATTAAAATGGTTTTTTATTGATTAACTTTTGTGAATCTTTAGAAGCAAACGAAGACAGCAGGCCGAAGCATATCAAAACCATCCTTACTTTGAGTTCATGGGGAATCATCCCGTTCATTAGTCGCATAAAGAAAAAACTACTTAATAAATCATTTCAGAGCGATTCTCGCAATATTTGAGTTAAAAGAAACACGATGAAAATGATGCTGGAAGTGGTGGTGGTGATATGCAACCAAAGATAGCAATAACAACAACAACACGATCTGCTGGGAATTCTGCAGAAAAGTCAGGGGAATAATAGTCATCGCGGATTGAACGAGCATAGAGTATCTTAGATAAAATGAATGCGATGAAGAAGGAGATATTCAAAGAATAATATGGAGAGGGAGATAACGAAAGTAAACGATTGTCAGATGATAGAATAGTCTCATCTACATCTGTTTCTTCTTAGGCAGCAATTTCTAAGCCCAATTTAATGTCAGCGTAGAATATTCAAATAGCTTACAAGGAATATAGCAGGCCTTAAACTGAAAGAACCATTCCAATTAAAAGACATTCATTCAAAGTCAAAAAGCAATTTAATGAATATGAATCAGAAAATAATCAAAACAATAACAACAACAGCAATAATAATAGCACATTTTCATAGCAAAGGAGCAAGCACCATGAGCGTTCTTAGGATAAACCAGACCAATCAATGAATCTGAGTTCCCGTGTGTTGACAGGAAATTCAAAACTAGGATAGTCTTCTCCTCCGAATAAAGCATAAAAGCATGTAATACAATAACTGAAAGAAAAGTAAAAATAGCTGAAACTAGGCAGTTCAAATAGCTAAAAGATTACACTAAAGCAGAGCAGATATATTTCTCCTGACAGAGCAGACAACAGTGATACGTTGAATAACTCAATTTAGGAAAATAATCTCGTTCGTAGAGTGCTCTCAGCCAAAAGAAGTTACTCGCATTACGAAGAAGACATCAACAAAAGTAATAATAACCCTAACAATAAGCTGATTAACAATGTATCTCTAAGGTAGAGCAGCTATTCTGTCCATGCTGCTAATAATAACGTTAGACCTTCCAGTGCCTTTCAAACAGGAGTCAAAGATGCAGCAGTAAAAAACAGCTCTTTCTTTAAGAGACCTTCGTAGACTAGAATAATCACGCCAAAACATGGTTTGGAAGCGACTGCATTTCAAAATTCTTCTTTAAAACAAATAAAT
>Ga0302271_10002582_pt1 | contig 16144 bp, 9 predicted proteins | sample III_Bog_N1_1_FD_198767 | JGI IMG/M metagenome (GOLD analysis project Ga0302271, IMG submission 198767) | Peat permafrost microbial communities from Stordalen Mire near Abisko, Sweden - III_Bog_N1_1 | ecosystem: Environmental > Terrestrial > Soil > Wetlands > Peat | place: Sweden: Abisko...
CAACCCCAACCCCAACCCCAACCCCAACCCCAACCCCAACCCCAACCCCAACCCCAACCCCAACCCCAACTAATAAAAACAGACTAACTGATGTATCTTCTACTTTGTATTCTAAAATCTGGAATAAACTAATATTCAGTTTAGCTTAGTTGTTTCTCGAGGTTATTTTTTTGATGCCTTATAATATTTGAAAGGATTGATTTAAATAATTTTGATTTGGAGGTCCAAATAAAGAATAAAATGTCCGAAAAACAAGGTATTTATTTAGTACAACTCAGGAGAATTTAATTCTTGTCAAAACAAATATAATACCTTTAAAGGAGAAGTAATCAATTAGTATAATTAGACATTTGGAACATAAAAATGGAATCACAAAAAAAGCTTAAATTAAAAATAAAAAAGGTAAATAATGCGGACACAAAAAAAGACCTTAGGGCTACTCTTTTGTTTTCAATAAAACATAATATGCACACACACTTGAGAAAGCAATTAAGAGATTAAGTTATCAAAGAATAATGATACTAAAAAGGAGGGAGGGAGGAAACGAAGAGAATTGTAGTAAAACAAAAGGAACGCATATTATAGCAATTATTTTTTAGAAACTTAAGCGGGTTGTGAAAGAGGAATAATAAACACAAGTGAACTGCAAAAATAGATCAAAACAGTGGGAGAAATGAAGCAGCACTTCGTTGTTCCTCAGACAGAGGACTCGGTGCAGTCTTTCGGCGTGGGATCGATAATAGGAGGGAAGTATCGTCTTGAGGAGAAGATTGGATAAGGTTCTTTTGGTATGATCTACAAGTGTCTAAACATAGAAACATAGGAAGTTTTCGCTGTGAAGTTAGAGAAGCGAAATTAAAGGCATTCCAGTATGCTCGTTAGGGAGATCAAAGTCATGATAGAGATGAAAAACGATAAAGGTTTTGCTAAGATTTAGAATTACGGAAAAGATGATGAGTATAATTATGTTGTAATGTCGTATCTTGGAAGGAATCTCGATTCTCTTCTGAAGAAATGTAAAGGCATATTCACAACATAGACTGTAGTGAATGTCGCAGAATAAATGATATCTCTCTTAGAAGCATTACATAATAAAAATCTTATCCATAGAGATATAAAACCGGAGAATTATGTCATCGGATATGGATCTAACTTTACAGTCGTTTATCTCATCGATTTCGGCTTAGCAAAATACTACAAAGATTCAGAAGGTAATCATATTCCATTTATTGAAAAAAAGGGAATGATAGGTACTGCAAGATATGCATCTATTAACGCTCATCTTGGGCATGAATAATCTAGACGAGATGATCTTGAAGCTCTTGGATATGTGCTGCTATATTTCGCGAAAGGCAAATTGCCTTGGTAGAATATTTATGCAGACACAAAGGAAGAAAAATACTAAAAGATTTAAGCAATGAAATAGTCCAACACGATTGAATAGCTCTGTGAGAATCTGCCCTCTGAATATATTTAATATTTCCAACACATTAAGTCACTTGGATTTGAAGACACGCCAAATTATTCGATGCTGAAAAAGTTATTTAGCCAAATCGCAATCGATAAGAAAATAGAATCACTCGTGAATACGCTAGATTGGGAGGCTCTTCCTGATTATAGGCAAAGGAAGAAATACTAAACAGTCGCAGCGTATACTTCTCACTCAAGACAAAATGTTATTACGTCTTCTAATCCGATTTCTAAATCACGTCTGGAAAATGACAAAGATTTGAAAAAATAAGATTAATAAGATACATTAAAAAATAAAGGAAATAATAATGATGTCCCTAATAGCAAAGAGAGTCTAGATAAGAATGAGAAAGTATCCAGTTCAAAGATAATCGTAAGTGGGAATGGAAACAACAAGATAAATGTGATTTCTAAAGATGAAAGTTAATCGCATCAACATAATAGCGAACAGTAAAAGATTTTCGATCATAATCACATGAAGGTAGAAGACTAAGAAGGAACGAAAAATTCACATGGAAAGCTGGAAAAGATTGTACCACATAGCGCGTTCAACGCAATTCAAAACGACAAGCCGATTACGAGCAGTAAAGACATACACTAGCAAAATACACATACAAATCTCAATAATAACAATAATTACGTAGATTCGCAAGAGCTAAATGAGCCTTCAATTATTAACCTCAATAACCCCAACAACAGGCACGACAATCTCTCTAATCTGAATCCACTCGGTGCATAGTATTTGAATGTCCCGAACAATGATAAAATCACGAATAATAACCACTCCGTGACTTCCGCGAATTCGGGTGGTACTTCCAAACTCAACAATTACATGTGGTCGGAGAGCTAAGATGTCACGAACGAAGAATCCATAAAAGTTGCAGATCTTATTTCGAAAGAAAAATAGGTTTCCAATCCGCACACAATTTTTTAGGATATTCGAGTTAAAAGTTAGCAGCGATCATCGGGCTCATCATCACATGGGGAACTTCCTTAGATTTTCGAAGAATAGAAGACCTCAGTGTCGTTAAGCCCTGATAAAAATGGACATAAAGATAGTTAGTAATAATCAACTTCAATTAAACCTTCCGAATCTTCAAAATTTAAGTAGGAATATAAAAAGAATAGTACATATTTAGGTGAGAATATCAGTGATTAAGCGATTTCTCCAGATCCATCTCGTGATGTTAGAGTTATGGAAGTCAAAAGTGCTTTTCGATTAGGTCCAGGGTAATATTGAAGTCGATATTCCCATAACAACAACAACATAAATTATGTTTATTTTTCATATTTTGAGTATTTCTCTTTCTCTCTTTCTTTCCTTCTTATCTTTTACTATATTTATCGATTCACTGCATTAAAACTCACTTTGTATTCTTGAAGTTAATAAAAAAATACTTTATGGTATGTGTGAGAAAGTTCTATTTCAGATGCGCACACTCAAAAAGAGATAAATTTCATGGTTAGGATACTATATTTAAGATCTTTTGTGATTCCCAATAGAAAGATCGATTTACCCCGATCAAAACTAATCATTAATTAACAAAAATAACCAAACCCAAGAGAAAAAAATAAAGAATATGACGAGCACGTTTCTTCGTAATTTCAAGAATCTAATTCAAAAGAGATACTCATTAGAGCTCTCAAACACTGCCAGTGTATGCATACTAACTTTCAAGATGAAATATTAACGCTTTGTTTTGGAGAAAAGTTGCCTAACCCGTTTGTGCTTTTGTTAGTTGAAATCTGAATTGTATAAGTTGAAGAATGAATATGCACTCCCTGATGTAGGTGTCTTGCATAGATTTCCAAAGAAAGAACTGAAAAGCTTTATCAAAATAGAGTGTCCGATTGATACACAGTAATCATAGATGGAAAGAATAGTTAGAATATAACATAATTTTTATTTTATTTTTGCTAAAGAGATGAACATTTTAAGGCACAAGAAGTCTAATCTAGCTTGAAAAGATTGAGAGCTTTACATGGAGTGAAAGAGAGTCTTGTATGTTAGAACTGCAGTAAAAAAACTACTTGCAAAGTTATTAATTAGGTTCCTGAACTCCCAGAGTCTGCAGCCAAATATGGATTTAGCGATTTGTATACATCACTGCTTTATTTCGCTGTTGAAGCTGATAAAAAGCAAGCAATCCTTGAAGAGTAGCAGAAGAAAGAAGAATTAGAAAGAACTGAAACAGGTTAGAATTCCAAAGAAAAAGCAGACATAAGTTTAGAGAAGTATAGAACTTGCTAAAATGAGTCAAGTTTCTATAAATGCAGTGTAAGTGCAGATAAACTCACAGACACCATGCATGTTGTGCTAGAGGATTTATAACAAAACTTAGGAACTGAAACAAAAAAGTTCTGCAATGAGTTTAATGAGGAGGTACACAGAAGAAGATTCATGGAACGGATATTCAAGAAATTAGAGAAAGAAATTGAGTAAGATGACTTGTTGAGGAAGAATAATGGAAAGGAAGAGAATGATGATGAAGATAATGAGGAGGGAGAGAGAAAAATAAGAAATAAGCCGGCGAAAAAGCAGAATGATTTTGAGAAATCAACGAGTTATAGTAAAAGATAAGATAAGAGACCTTAAAGGGAAGAAAAAACTGTAGAGAACGATGATATTTTTGGTTCAGAATCAGATTTTGTAGCTGTTGAGGGAAAGGAGAGATAAGAAAAGAAAGGAGGAATCTTAAATAAGATTATGGAAAGTGATGAAACAGAAGGCGGCGAGGTGTATAATAAAGTGATTAGAGAAGAGAGAGGATAAAAGAGGGAGAATAATTATGAAAATAAAAGAGATGGATATTAGAAACGAGAAAGGAGTTCAGATGAAACTGAGAGCTCTTACTAAGGAAAGACCAGAAACAACAATAGTAAATATCAAAGAGATGGAGAGAGAAGTTCTGGAGACAACTTTAGAAGTGAAAGAGGTGATAAAAGTGAAAGAAGTGATAGAGGTGAAAGAAGTGAAAGAGGTGAAAGAAGTGAAAGAGGTGAAAGAAGTTCAAAAGATTCATATTAAGGAGTGAAGAAATCTATGGATAGCTATAAAACCGACAGAAGACCATCATATGACAATTACAAAGGAGAAGGTAATAAAAGAGACAATTCTAAGGAAGATAGAGGATATGTTAAGAAATCTTATGACAGAGGTTCCGATGATGGAGTTTACAAGAAGGAGAGAAGCAACTACTAAGGTGATAGAAAGAATTCTTATGATGGTCGTTCTGACAGTGGAAAACGAAATGAATGGAAAGATAAATATGAAAAGAAAGAAGATAAACCAAGATGGGATAGCGAGAAGAGAAACGCTAGAAATAATTCAAATGAAGGAGAGAAACCATGGAAGAGAGATGTTGTTAAGGAGGAAAGAAATTCATCTGTTGGGAAGAAGGTGGATAATAATAATACAAGTGGTAGAATCTAGCAAGTTGATGAGGGTAAGTTAGCTAGATTTATGTTTACTGATTCTGGTGAATAGAAGTCAAGAATTAAGGATGAATAATCAGCTAAATACTAAGTCAAAGAAGAGAGGAGAGCAAACAAGTTCGTTAAGGAGTAATTAATTAAAAATAAGTTAAATTTTGATATTTTGAGATATATAAAATGATAAATTGGTTGGTTTTTTTTGAAATAGTATCAAAGACATTCAAGAAATTGTTGATAAGGACTTAAACGAATCAGATTAAGTGTCGGATAAAAGAAAACCAAGATTCTCGAAGGGTTCTTTCAAGTTCAACAAAACACCCAAGACTGATGATTCTGCTTGAGAGATTAATTCAAACAATTATTATGTTTCATGTAAAATTGTAACATCATAATTTTCATTTGTCAAGACTCTTCCTTTAGATTAGAAATTGTCGATCTCCATATATTTGTTGTGTTTGATTTTACATTTCCTATTTATTAAGAGTTTCACTCTCTCTCTATCTCTCTTTCTCTCATTTTCCTTTAGTATAGCAACTTTTATTGTTACCAAAAACAAAAATATATTCATAATCATCAAGCTAAATTCAAAGTTTCATATAATCAGAATAGGTAAAATCTATGAAGGACAACAATGAATCTTTAATTTAAAGAAATCTAGTTTAGTTTTATTTGAACAACTTGTTATCCATCATGGTGAATTTGTGTTCTTTTTGGAAGTTTTTTGTTGTTGTTGTTGTTAAACTAAGGAATTTCCAAAACTTAGAATAATATTTTCTTTGTAATAAAATTGAAATGTCTACTTGTATTTGTTCCTTAAACAGAGATAAATGATCACCTTAATCATTAATTAACTTCTTATCAACTCTGTAGATTTTTCAGGATGATTGTCGTAACATTGAGGGAATTCCTTAATCAAAAGTTTATCTAATAATTATTTATTAAAACTACATCTGAATATATATGATTTTACTTTTTAAAATGTATGGTAACTCTTCAAATAAGTAGAAATTATTTGTTGATGAAGCCTTCTCAAAAGCTAATTTAAATAAAAGTTATTTAAGATGTTAAAGCGAATGAAACAAAAACAAAAGTTATTTTTGATTCCTTGCTTTTTTCCTGACGTTTTTTCATTTTTCGTTTACAAGCAAGAAAAGCTAAAAATAGTATTTTAATATCATTACTACTTCGTTTGGATTGGTCATTATGTTGCTCTTTGTTAAAAGAGTCAATTTGCTTCTTCAAGATAATTGTTATTATTACGTTTTATTATCTATTTAGAGCTAGTTAGTTTCATTTATTTTCGTCAAGTAACAACTGATTCCTTTTTACATTTTATCATGATAAAGTTACAAATTTAGATTTTTGTCTGACTCAAAGAAACTGGCTGGATTTTGGTTTGTACTCTTATTTCATTTTCGATATAATTTTGGCAAATTTGAGACTAAAAAAGAAAAATTAATTTCAGGTTTCAATATTAAGATTACATTTTCATCAGAAAAGTTATCTAGTTTAATTCCAATTTACTAAAATCAAATGTAAATATAACACTTCAACTCAAATGCAGCCTTTTGTTAAGACAAAACATATCTGTAATAGCTTATTAAAGCTCTTTTCTGCTTTTCAAGGCAAACAGTATTTCACCCCAGAAATGAACAACAACTTTTACTTATCAGGGATAAAAAGAGACAAGTTTCACTATTATTTTCCCCCTTTTATTCTTGAGTAGACTTTTACACCTAAATGACCTCATTTACAGTATCGTAGATTGATTTGTATCATTATTAAAAACAAACTGGGATTAATATTTGTTATGAAATGTTTAATTATTTTAGCAAGCACAGTAACGATATATTAAGCAATAAATGCTAGGGTATGAATTAATAAATTTAAGGCAAATCTCTTGAAGCCTGTTTTCTTGCCCACAAGGAAAGTGTAACAATTTAAAATCATTGAAACATTGATTCTCAAAGGAAATGATTCATAAATAATACTAAAGATCAAATCAATAGGTGATTCCAATCTGCTAAGCTGATACAATTGGAAATTAAAGTTACCTTGATTTCTTTTTTGATTTCCGAAAGAAAATCAAATTGTATTAGTTAGATTTTTGTATCTGTTATCTATATCACGCTGCTCAGATTGGGTGGATTCATTATTAATATTTAGTTTGGTTTTATTTGTATTCTTCTAATTATATCCAATGCTATTCAAGATAATTAATTTGACTTCTTTTTTCTTTTATTTTTTCCAGTTGAGTCAAAATCAAATCAAAATAGATACTCTGTCATTAGTAATAAAAGATTTCAAGCTTAATGTGTATTCCCATGCTGTTTTTAATGTAATGAACGCAAGGAATTAATTCAAAAAATGAGTCATCATTAAAAATAGCTTTCTTGTTTGAAAAGTGTAGTATTAGTATTGAGGTCATTTCAGCATTTTTCTGCAATGTATTAAGATAAATCTAAGTTTATTTAAAAGATTGACTTAAAATAAGCTGTTTGCTAATTTTCATTGATTAGACAAATTTAGATGTCACTTTCTCTTTGAAAAAAGGTGCTTTCTATTTCTATTGAATTGTCTATCTTACTATTAAATGAAAATAATTAAGCATATGATATGCGCCTTATTAATAAATCAGGAAATTATTATCAAATAAAGAGCGTTGCTGCTAATTTAAAACTGATTTCGAATGCCTTTGGAGAAGCCTAGGATAACAGGGAGAGGGTTTATGAAGAATAAAAATATTTTTTACAACATTTTTTTCAAACACAACTTCCATGAATAATAATAGCCACAGGGAGTTTCTATTGATTTTTGGAGGAAAATTAAGAAAATAAGATAAATTGAATGGAATTGAAAGATAAAGAATAAGGTGAATTCGAGATATGCAGAAGAATCGATGCAGCTATCCTCTCTTTTAAAATAATTTATCTTTTGAATATTTGTAATGTCTCCACTATATTGGTTGAGTTTTCGATTTATTTATTCTATCAATGGTAAAATCAGAATAGGAAAGTTAAGAATAGAGAGAAAAATATTTGGACGGATTCTACAAAGAGATCGTCATATTCAGGGTTAATTTGTTTATGCCTCGTTGAGCTCTTTGAGATTGAAATCTGAAACCTAAGTTGGTTAAGAAATGAAAGTGAGAGGAGAGTTAAAAATAAGCAAAGAATCGTTTTGTCACTGTCAAAAAGAAAGTATCGTCATCATCTGTGTTATTGGATAATATTAAAAGATTGGCTAGCTGCCTGAGTACATAATAAGTACTTACATCAAATAAGCCAAAATTATTTGCCACACACATCAAATTATTGTCTCAAGCTTACAAAACAAAAACATCTCTCTCCCCCCTTCGATAAACAAATCCCTATCTGGGAGAGTGTTTTTCTTAAGCTAGCCTTAGTAAATGTTAAAGCATCTGAGAAGTCCTCAAAGAAGGTGAGAATTCACTAAAAAATCCAATCAGTTTAGTTAATAATATTTTTTGAAAATTTTCAAAATCTAAAGGGGAAAATGATGTGAATTTACCTGATTTTTTGATAAGAAAAAATCTACTCCCAACAAAGGATAGTTACAGAGAAGCTAGAATTGTTGGTACACAAAACCTAATACTTGAAAAGAAACAAATAGTGGTTTTACCTAGTTGAATTCTCGTATTCTTCTAATGATAGGACAACTCTCAAAAGCAGCTTTGTAATAAAGACGTAAGCGCAGAATATAGAAAATCCCTAACAAATAATATTTGAAAGGTACTTTTGTTTTTAGCAAATTAAATTATTGGCTTACACCAAGAAAACAGGACCCTAGGAATAGAAAGGCTGTAAGAGGTGGCGATTAAATAAATTATTATCCATTCGAGGGTTGTAAAGAATTTGGGGAAGAAAGGTAATCTTTATAAAATTGGTTTTTTTGATGAAACCTTTCAGAGTTTTTGAAGGTATCTGATGCACTTGACGTCATAAGAATTCAATTTCCAGGTTGGTCTCGTTTGTGCATAGTTGTGTTTGTTTGTTCTTAATTCGGTATCGAAAAATTAAATTCACCCAAGTAATCCAAGATATTTTATTAAAAGATTTTGAATTTTTTATTCTCGTAAGCCTTATTGATCGCAGTGAATTGCAATGGTTTTAAGGTAAAGATTTTGAAATAATTAGCAAAGAAGTTTTATATTCAAGAAATATGCTTATTAGTCTGTACCCTAACCCGTAGGAAGAGTGAAGTCTACAAGATGAAGAAAAACATCTAAGGAATAGAATAGTCTTATTAATGGCACAGCGGATATTATCAAATAAAAGGAAATTAGGAATAGAGTAGACGAAAAGAAAGTAAAGAAAACAAAAGAATTTGAAGCAATTAAAAAACAAAGGGGGAGGGTGGGAAAGGTAAGTAAGTAACAATCCGAAAAATTGAAATTAGTATTATTTTTATAGCTGGGGCAAACATGATCAGATTTCTAAAGGGTTTATTAGAAACGAGCCTCAAATAGTTTGGTTTGGATTTTTCAATATTTTTTTCTGCTTCTCCCGAACCATTCTCATTAATCATTCTAAAAATCCTGAGCTGCTTGTCCTCCAACCGCATAATAATTATAAATCGGAAACAAAACAAAAACCACAGGAAAAATAAACGATTGCATAAAACTGCAAGGCTTATTAATTAAACCAAGCTAGCTCTTCATCAAATTATATTATTAATAGCAAGTTAAGCCTCTAATTCTGCTTGTTTCCTGCTACCACTAATTTTATAAAAAATCACAGTGATCAATTTTTTTGCCATTGAATTGATACTAAACTTGGATGAATCTCTTTGAAAATTTTTCACTCTACAACTCTTAGCAACCTTCTAATCTCCTTAGGGATACCAACAGTCTCTTCTCAGCTCAATTTCAGTCACCTTCAGTCCCGAGATTAGATGTGAATTCTCAATTTCTTTAAGGAATTTCTCCTAATGTCCAATCTTGCAGTCTGCCTCAGATTGACTCATATCTTTAGCATATTTCGTCATAAAATCAAAGAGAATAATATAAAATTTTTCTATAAAACGAGATCATGAAACTAGATGGTAGTATTTCCTTCAATTAGCAGCCATCATCAGCAGCATTGAATTTCAAAAATGAACAACCAACTCTCCTTGATTTACTCAGTATCCAATAAAAGTAGCTAATTTCACTCAATCCATAAGACCTTTTGAGCTAATTCAATGATCTTAGCAGTCAGCTTCTCAAACAGTAATAACTCTAGCAGCAATAATATTAATAATCCTATTCAAAACAGCATTAAATTTAATAACTCCTCGAAACTGCTTAGCTTGGTTAATAAACTACTTTTTCTTCTCTAGCTCCTCAAAACAATCCTCAACTCTTCCTCTAATAGCAATAGTAGCCAAATTAATCTTAACAGAATCACTTCATAATCAATGGGATTTCTGAAAAAAAGCTATCAACCTTTATTTCTGATTCAAATTCTCAGACAAAAATAATTGCGCCTAGTTAATTCAGTGAAACAACCATCGATGCTCCATAATCTCTGCAATAACAGTCCTAACCGTTAGTTTAATCCAGATAATAATAGCTCATTTTGAGTCCAGAAGCCATTTAATTGGAGAGAAAAAGACAGGAACGTTTGGAAAAAATCGAAAAATACAAGAATAAAAGACGTAACTGGCGCCGTAAGATATCCTATGATTGCCGTAAGAAAGTCGCTGATCAGAGATTGCGAATTAAAGGTCGGTTTATTTCTAAAAAGGACACTGAAAAAATCAATGAAATCATTGGATCTAGCCATTCTGAAGCATTCAATTCCAAAAAAAATCTACGTCTTGATTTTATGGACAACAAGATGCGTCAATCTAACATTGAATTGAATCCTGCAACGAGCAACTACGAAATCCTCTCGTAAATCGAAGAACTTCTAAAGAAAAGTCGAGAGATACACAATCATCAGACGATGCAATTAGTTATCAAAAGAATACAGAAAAAACAACTTCCTCTTTTCTGTTTTGTCAAGAGACAGCAAGCTAAAATAGTCGAGCAGATGACTAATTAATCAGAGGAGAGCTAGAATAATAATAGCTCAGTCACAGATATTTGAACAACAAAGATATTCTAAAATCAATTATAAATGAGCCTAAATAATCTATCAAACATATCTAAAAACAAAAAAGATTCATTCTCATACCAGAAACAGTAAATCAACTCATAGACAAATATCAACCCAAGGAATCTAAAGAATTCTAGAGGCAAAATCACAAAAGATACTTATTTATAATATTCAATCCCACCCCACCCAATCTCTCTTTCTAAAATATCGGATCCAGTAGAGTATTTCTGCCTGTTTCCCTTTTCTATACCAACCAAAAAAAATATCAGCCTTATTGTACCCAATAACACAAAAAGACATACTTAATGGAAAAGATGAGCAAAGTGACAGCACTCTTACCACAGTCTCATATTACCTAATCTATCATAACCCCCACCCCCACATTTCTATATCCCCTATTTTGAATCTATATTTGCGTTTATCTTTATTCTTGAAACTAAACAACGTGTCTTTTAAAATAATTCAAATTTTAAAGGACTATTATAATTCATGCTTAGTACAAAGGCATACTTTCTGATTCTTCTTACTTGATATATCGACAAATACTCTATAAAAAGGCTTTGATTTATTATGAGTTGAGCTTAATATTTTTTCTATTCTTTTTTAAAAATTGTACAGTAAAAATACTTGAATTGAAAAATGTATCTTCCAAAAGGTACAACAAACAAAACGCCTCCTCTTGATTTGAAATTCAAACAAAATCTAAATTTAATCTCCTTTAGATTTTAAATAATATTTGAATTTTACATTCTCTCTTACGTCATAAATATTGTCAATAATTGTTTAATTATTGTCGCAGTTTTAAATGCCAAAACATTTTTAAAATATTCTCAAAATAAGAAAAATATGCTGCGATTTAACGGCTTTTCATTTTTCGATTTTCTGATAACTCAGAAAAATCAACCGGCTCAACAAAAACGGACTGACTACTAATCAAAGAATGAAAATTGCCGTTAGAATTACTATTATTTTGAAAAATGCATTCAATTCCCTATGATATTTATTGAAATCAAGATAATACTCACTATTTCGAGAGGGGAATGTGCTCAAAATATGGTAAAAATTCTTGCTGCCTCATCAAAAACTCAATGCAGACTGTATGGAGCATTCTCTTAAACAAGCTAATTAATTAAGAGAACAAAGAGCAAAAAAAAAATATCTCAATTTTTTTTGACTAGGTTTCAAAATCAATAATTTATCTGCTTGTGCCAGCTGCTTCTGGATTTAATCTAGAACATCCGTCTTCAGTTAGAATATTTCTCATAATCATTTGTAAAAATTATTATTCTTTTCGAATAACAATATTGTTTTTTGACAACAAAGGCATAAAAAATTAAAAATTTATAGTAGAACTGCCGGTACTTTTGATACAATTAAGTTATTGTTTGTAAACCAAATAGAACTTCACAAAAACAAAAACAAATGAGGTTCTTGATTAGTTAACTAAGGGAACAAATACTTATTTAAGTGAGCTAATAAACTTCCTCCAAAAGTTGCTTTATAAAATTAAGAGACATTTAACCTTATGTTGTTAAACAATATCCAAAAAAGAAAAAAATATTTTTGGATTTTTTTCTTCTTTTTGATTGAGATGCCATTGAGATTTGAAATAAACAAACACAATATTCTTTTAGGATTTCTATTTTGATTAAAATCTACGAAAATCAACTCCACACTGTGTATCTTTCAATACAAATCAGAAGTAGCATAGATTTGCGATGTTAAACTAATAAATAAATCTGGAAAAAGCAAAGAAAAAATCTTGATATCAAATCAGATTTTTGTAAAAAGTGATAAGAGGTTAAAGATATATTTTGTTTTGTCAAGAACAAGAACACAAGAAGCCACTTATTCTTTATAAAGTATGTAATTTAATCCAGAGATGCTTGTTGCAGGTAACAATGCTGTCCATGTTAGTTATGAGCACTACATTGATTATTTATTTTTGTACAGTAGCTTAACAATATGGATTGATATCTACAGGAGAATCTCAAAGATATGATTAAAGCTAAAATGCCCTTATCATGAATACTAAGCAAAATCTTAAGCAATATTAGATAATTTAAAGCATATCAGAGGCACCAGAAAGAGAAGAGTCAAGTGCATTGCATTTAGATGAAGATTACTTTCATTCCTCGAGATTTTAATCATAAATTCTGAAAGCATCACACGCAAGTCCAGAAAGCGATAAATTGTAAAAGGCTTCTGAATAATAGAAACTGACGAAAGATAAGCATATTTCAAAGACAATCGATTAAATCTAATAGTTGATAAGAGTGACTTAAGATCGGATGGCTTCAAGTGAAAGAACTTCTTAGAGAATCTCAGTTTAGACTGATACATAATTTGTAAGAAATTGTTAAAATAAATATTGTTGTTTATCTGAAAAATTGCACAAAACTTAATGTATTTTTTGTGGGAATTATATTTAAATGATTCAGAGTGAAGGAGGCTAATCAGCTGAAGATCGCAATAGTTTAAAGATGAATTGGTAAGAGACACTGCAATAGAGTTTGTATTCTTCAAATAGTAAATTGAAGCCAAATTAGTTGGATATTCAAATCGAAAAAGAAAAAGGAATAATTCTTCAGCAGAATTAGCTAGAAGAAAGCATCAAAAATAGAGAGGTTTTAATAACTAAAGAAGGTTCTTCGATGTTTTAAGAAAAATAGCCAATAAACACAAAGATAATCGAAAATAATAATAAATTAAATGAAGAATTCAGCAGCTATTAGCCTTACAAGGAGCTTGAAATTACAAATAAGAGAGAGTACATACCTCTTTCGATGTAAATTATGAATTAGATTCAAAGCCCAAAATAGGAATCATCATAAAAATAAAAAGAACAATCTCTGATTTAAAAAGATCGCTCGAACCATTAGAAACTCATCGAAAAGCAAAAATAATTAGTGTTAAAGCGTTATGAGGAATTAACTAAAAAATAATAACAACATATTTAAAATAAATAGATAAGTCAAGGGTTAGCAGGAACATAGAAACAGGGAAGTTAGCGTTCAAATGAGTCTAAAAATTAGCAATTATTGAGGGAATAATAAACAAAACATGGAGGGGAATTAAGATTAGAAACTTCCCCTGGAAAATAACAATCTAAGTCAACTCCTGAACATAATGGTATTAATGGAGCTGAGATTGGGCCTAGTACCCCAAAGAGTATTTATCTTAGTTTAGATTAATTCAAGTTGAAATAGCCAGTAAATCCACCAATTCGATCACCAAAAATAGATAGTTTAGCTGTGAACGCTGCTATTAGCAAAGAGACATATAAACCTAGTAAGGTAATTCCTAAGATACCTGAAAATGTACCTTCGGTGTTAAAGAAAGGATCGTAATATCAAAATGAATGTTCTTTGGAGTTGATTAGAAAGATGATGGAATAAAAAGATTTCAAGGAACTTGAAGTGCCGGAAGAGAGTGTCCAAAATTATTAGACACAGATAATTCCAAAGAAGGAGAGGGAGAGTGTTCGTAGTAGTACTTTGGAAGGAGCAGAATTAGATTCAGGGGAAATAAATGGAAATCAAATGGATTCGGCGAGGAAACAAAAAGGGTAAGATATGAATCAAAATATCATTTCTCAGCCTAAAAATGAACGAAAGATTTAGGATAAAGAAGGAAAATAGGAGAAGCTGATCTCAAATGAAAGCATGAGTAGTTAGTAGTATGTATTGACATAGAATAAAGCTGCTTCTACTTCGAATCTAAGTATTTTAAAGGAATAAGGCAGTTTAAGCATAAAACATCATACTTAAATGAGTTAAGATAGCCTCCTACGCAGTCTCGAAGCAAGGAAAAAATACACATTTGCGTCAAATGGTGAAAAATGCTTAATTTTGGCAAAGGAATAGACCTCGAATGTTACTTTTCAATCAGGATAAAACCCAACTGGAGGAAATGTGTAATTTAACTAAGATTAGATAGTTCCTTATGAGTAATACAACGAGAATCCTATGCGATAGAGTGAGATATTGTTAATGGAAGAACAAGAAGCTTTTGAAGAAATATTGTAACAGAAAGCACTAGATAAATATAAAGTCATAGATTCAAGACAAGAATCTTCTCAGAATAGGCGAATTGAGAGTTAATAATTAGGATTGCAATAGTAAATGTATGCAAGTGAGATGCATTCTGCAGAATAACAATTCCATTAAAGTTATGTTGACAACAGTAACCTCAGCTAGAACATTCCCAACGTAAATAATCAAACCTACTTGAAGAATAAAGAGCCAAGTAATCAATCTGAACAACAGAGAGGAACTTTCGAATCATCCTCTTAACAACAACGTGATCTAATTAAGTAAAAAGATCTACGATGGTTGGATTATTCTGCTTTGGAACGTAATAGCTTATGGCTGCAAGTCCGTAATTAGAATAGAATGTATCTCCAACAGCAACAGTAATCCAAAGAGTTAGCTTAATGCACATTTAAACCAACAGTCAACACTCTGCACAATAAAAGAAACAACATTCTGCCATCGAATTTGACACAAATCAATGATATATCAGGGCCATAACTGAATCACACAATAAATTCAGCACTAAATATCACTAACAACCGCGTAGGTAATGTTTCTCCTAAGTAGCTAACCTATCAGCAGACTACTACATCCCCTTAGAATAAGATATTAAAAAGCAGTAACATTCTCAACGAAAGCAACAGTTATTCCTCGAAATCAACAAATAATCGAGGATAATCGCAATCAAAGGATGTTTCAGGTCACTTAATGAAAAACACGAATAGAAGTTTTTCTTCGAACGCGAATTCCAATACCAATCGAAGTGTCCTTGCACTGCCAAAACAGCAACAAACATTGGTGGTTTCTTCAGTAGATAGAAGTATCCTTTCGAAGAGTATTTCACCAACGTAGAGGAGTATGCTAGGAGGTTCTTCTTCTTTTTAATCAACATCTTCGAAGAATAAGAGAGTTTAAAGCTCAAAGTCTTACTCAGAACTCAGTAGACTCAAGAAATCTTAGAATAATTTGCCATTCAAAATCGAAGATCCAAATATTATTCGTTCTCCTGGTGGCTTTTCATCTCCAGGTTTGTTTTTCCCACCTTCTAGAGTAGTTTCTTCTTAAATAGGATTAATGAAAAATGTAAATATTCTCAAGATGCCT
>Ga0302271_10002583_pt1 | contig 16141 bp, 14 predicted proteins | sample III_Bog_N1_1_FD_198767 | JGI IMG/M metagenome (GOLD analysis project Ga0302271, IMG submission 198767) | Peat permafrost microbial communities from Stordalen Mire near Abisko, Sweden - III_Bog_N1_1 | ecosystem: Environmental > Terrestrial > Soil > Wetlands > Peat | place: Sweden: Abisko...
TGATCTCCGTTCTGTTTTATAATAAGATCATCAAACTCTTTGGGCGTCGACATAAGCCCGAGGGTTCTTATTGTCAGCTGGGTTGTGTTTCCTTCAATGCTCCCTGAAGGCAGCTCAACATTCTCACGGTTGATAGCATTTCTCACATCGAGAGGAGTCAACTGATAGCCTGCAAGTTTCACCGGATCTAGCCAGAGACGCATTGCATAACGTTTCTGTCCATAAATACCAACAGCGCTGACTCCTGCAATTGTTTGCAGCTGTTCTTTAAAAGTAAGCTCTGCAACTTCAGACAATTCCAGCAGAGATCTTTTATCACTTTCAATTGTAAACTGAAGTATCGGATTTGCATCTGCATCCGCTTTTGCGACCACTGGTGGATCACAGTCGCGGGGAAGCATTCTCATAGCTTGAGAAACCTTATCCCTGGTGTCATTTGCTGCAGTCTCCATATCGACAGACAACTCAAATTCCACAGTTATATCGCTTTGTCCCTGGCGACTTACGCTTGTAAGGGATCTAATTCCCTGAATACCATTAATTGATTGCTCGAGAGGTTCAGTTATCTGAGTCTCAATAACATCTGAATTAGCGCCAGGATATGAGGTACTAACAGAAATAATAGGAGGATCGACACTTGGAAATTCCCTAATCCCCAGGAAGGTGAGTCCGACAACCCCAAATAGAAGAATCACTATTGCAAATACAGTTGCTAAAACGGGTCTGTTAATACTTACTGATGATAAACTCATTCTGCTTTCCCTAATTATTTATTAACAATCACTGTGTCAAGTATTATTGGAAGATTTTGCCTTAATTGCATAATCCCTGTAGTAATCAATGTGTCTCCGAATTTGAGTCCTTCAGTTATCTGTATCCTTGATTCTGTTCTTAAACCAGTATTCACTTTAACTGTCTGGGCTTTACCCTTATTAAAAATAAATACTTTTTCCCCTTCCATTTCAGGTATCAGAGCTTCTGTTGGGATAGCAATAGCATTATCAATGTTCGACATTTCCAATGTTATGCCGGCATATCGACCTGATTTAAGTTCCTCACTCCTGTTGGGGAATAAAGCCCTGAGAGTAATTGTCCTTGTCTCTATATCGATTTTGGGATCAACTGCATAGACATTTGCGGTAAAAACGGTATTATTTCCATCGATTTTAAAGGTGATAGGATAGCCGATTTTGATTTCCGAAGAATATTTCTCAGGAATCGAGAATTCAATCTTTAGCGGACTAATCTTGATCAGTTTGGCAATTTTGGTTGACGAATTTGTGTAACTGCCTTCACTTACATATCGCAGTCCAATAATTCCATCGAAAGGTGCACGAAGTTCAGTTTCAAGAATTCTGGCTTTTATAAGGTTTATATCAGCTTTAATAGTCTGAACATCGGTCTGAACCTGGTCATAACTTTCCTGGCTTATGGCATCCTTATCGAGGAGGCTTCTCTGCCGGAATTCCTTTGCCTGAGCCATTTTAAGCTGGGCAACAAGCTTCTCAAGCTGGGCTTGCAGAGGAAGATCATTAATTTTTGCAAGTAGATCGCCTTTTTTCACTCTTGTTCCTTCAGTGAAGTTGATCCCTACAACTTTTCCCGATGTCTCAAATGACAGGTCAACCTCTTCATCCGGCTTGAGCGTACCGGTGGAGTTGATTAGTTCACTCAGGTGGGTTGGCGCAATTGTAAAACCTGCTGCATTCAGCTTTTGCTGGGCTTCTCGTATAGGTGCCTGCTGGTTGGACTGACCTTTAATCTTTTTCGCAAGCAAAGGTTTGTATTTTGGATAAAACAGAACTAATGCAATAAAAATTATTACAAGTATACTTATTGTTAATCGTAGTTTTTTATTCATTTTTATTATTGATGAGATTTGATGCGTCCAAAAGAAATTATGGTTTTATTTTTTTAATTAGAGTTCAATTCATATTATTAGCTCTAATTCAGGTTACGATTTGTTCGACCCGACAAATGTATGTAAATTCTATATTTGAAGACAGTTACCAATTCCAAAATAATGTTAAATAAACATAAATTAACAGTAGTGTGTTATGCTATTTCAATTTATGATAAAAGAAACTAAATTTGTTCACTTATATTTTTAATATTTATGATCCAACGAATTCAGTCTGTTTATCTCTTTATGACAACTCTTTTGTCATTATTATTCCTGAACGGAGATATTTTAAATTTTATTAACAAAGCCGGTGGTACTATAAAGGTCACATTCAAAGGTATTGAAGAAGGTACTGCGTCTCATGGATTTTCTATGGTCGAGACATTGTTGCCGCTCTCTATAGTTCTGATAATTATACCGTTATTGTCACTTATTGCCATTTTCCTTTTTAGACAAAGAAAAATACAAATCAGGCTTTCAGGTATTCTGATAGGACTTATCTGCTTCTTAATAATAGCTTGTGTTCATAGTTCGTATCTTATTATTACCAGGCATTCAGGTATGATTATTCCAGGTATTAAAATGGCTATACCTGTTGTTATGCTGATCTTCGCTATCCTTGCATACCGCGGAATAAAGAAAGATGAGGAGCTGGTGAAGTCGTACGACAGGTTGCGATAGATACTGAATTTAGTTGTTGAGACAGGTCTCAGACTATTCTCTACCGATATGAGTGCACGGAGACAGGTCTCAGACCTGTCTCTACAAGAATTTAAAATTAAATTATCTGCAGATTCTCCTGATTGGTAATTTTTTCGCAATAATGACACTTCAGTGTCACATTCTTCTTCGAAACTACTTTAAATCTTGTGGTAACAGATTCAAAATTGGTTATACATTTCGGGTTCATACATTTTGCTATACCAACAATAACATCCGGAACTTCAACAACCTTTTTTTCCACAACTTCATAGTCCCTGATAATATTTAATTTGGCATCAGGTGCAACAAGAGCAATTCTATTAATGTCTGCATCTTCAAAAAAGACTCCTGAAATCTTGATTATTGCCTTACGCCCAAGCTTCTTGCTTTCAAGGTTGGTCCCGAAAGTTATCTGATTATCAATACGATCCAATCCCAATATCTGTATAACTTTAAAGAGGTTATTGGCAGGTACATGGTCAATTACTGTTCCATTCTGAATAGCACTGACGCTCATTTGTTTTGTTTCCTTCATCTCTTTTACCTTAATTATTTAATTCCTAAAAGTGAACATACAATGGCTTGTCGTGTATAGACTCCGTTGAGTGCCTGTTCAAAATAATAAGCTTTCGGATTACTGTCAACATCCTGATGAATTTCATTTACCCTTGGAAGAGGATGAAGTATCCTCATGTTTGGTTTCGTATTTTTTAACATTGAGTTCCTTAGAACGTATACATTTTTTACCTTTTCATATTCGATAGGATCTGAAAACCGTTCTTTCTGGACCCTGGTCATATAAATAATGTCAGCTTTCGATATTATATCTGTGAAATCAGAGTGTTCATAATATTTGAGCCCGAGATTGTCAAGATACAGTTTGAATTCATCAGGCATTTTGAGTTCTTCCGGAGCAATAAAATTGAATGTAGTGTTCCATCTCGACATGGCCATCATCAGTGAATGAACTGTTCTTCCATATTTTAAGTCACCAACCATGAATATATTCAGGTTATCGAGAGTTCCCTGGGTCTTTCTTATCGAATACAAATCGAGCAAAGTCTGCGTGGGGTGCTGGTTTGCTCCATCACCCGCATTTATAACAGGAACAGATGCTATCTCACTGGCATATCTGGCACTTCCTTCGATCGGGTGCCTCATAACTATGAGATCACAATAATTATTGACGGTCAAAATAGTATCATTAAGTGTTTCTCCCTTTGACACACTTGAGTTTAAAGCATCTGAGAATCCAACGATCTTTCCTCCTAATCTGCTAACTGCACTCTCAAAACTCAATCGGGTCCGGGTAGACGGTTCAAAGAATAGAGTTGCTACAACTTTTCCCTCAAGCAATTTCCGTGTAGGCTCTTTTTCGAATTCTTCAGTGAGATCAAGAATCCTCAGGATCTCCTCTGTCGAAAAATCATCGATTGAAACTAAGCTTCTGTTTTTCATTAAGATGGCTCTTATACCGAGCATTATTGATTATGATTCAAATTTAGTCAAGAATTGTCTCAAATTCCGATCATTGTTGATAATTAATTAAAAACTTTCAGAGATAATTTCACCTATCTCGTTTCAAGATGTACTGATTTCAGTCCATCAATCCGGGAAAGCCGCGTAAGGATTTTGTCTTTATGTAATACCCTGAAATTAATTACAATGCGACACTCAAGGTCAAATGATTGAAACGATTGCCCTGCATTTTCTTCCTTAAGTATCCTCATAACATCATTCATTGATATATATGGATAGGTAATCTCATAGTACTCATGGAGTGTCCGTTCAACAAGTTCTCCATTTTCTATTGCTGAAGCAGCTGCAGTCCGATAAGCATTTATGAGCCCGCTGACACCAAGTAAAGTCCCCCCGAAATACCTGCTTACAACAATAAGGATATTAGTTAATCCCTGCGAATTAATCTGTCCAAGAATTGGTCTTCCGGCAGTCCCCGAAGGCTCACCATCATCACTTATCCTCCATAGATTTCTTTCATGCCCTATCATGTAGGCAAAGCAGTGATGCTTAGCTTCATGATGTTCTTTTCTGATTTTATCAATAATTTGCTTAATTTCATCAGGATCAGTAAACGGTAGCGCAACAGAAATAAACCGGCTTCCTTTTTCTTTGTAAATTCCGCCGGATAATGATTTAATCGTTTTGTATGTATCTGAATCCATTGATGTAAATTAATATATTTACTGATAATTATAACCTAGATTGGTTACATGGCAATTAACATTTTAGGTTCTGACCGATAGAGCGCGTGCCAAATTAACTAATTTGACGTTTGGCGGATATTGATTGTTATAAAAAATAATACTTTTGTCTATAATTGCGATAATGTATGGGTGTATTGTTAGATGAAAAAGATTTGAAGAAACTGATAGTTATTGGTGACAGGATACTAATAAAACCAAAAGTTCCCCAAGCCAAAACGAGAAGTGGTTTGTACCTTCCCCCGGGTGTGAATGAGAATGAAAAGGTACAAATCGGTTATGTTGTAAAAGTTGGTCCCGGATATCCCATTCCTTCAGTAAATGACAACGATGAACCCTGGAAGAACAGAACAGATGAGCCTAAGTATGTTCCGCTTCAGCCAAAGGAAGGAGACCAGGCAGTTTATCTTCAGAATAGCGCTATTGAAATTGAATTCAACAGAGAAAAATATATTGTGGTTCCTCACTCAGCAATATTACTTTTACTGAGAGATGATGGCCTTTTTGAATAAAATTATTACTTATGGAAAATGATTTTTTAAGAGGGAAAAAGATACTTATTGTTGAGGATGACCAATCTAGCAGGTTATATCTGAATAAAATCCTTGAAAAAGCAGGTGTTATCATATTAAATGCAGGTGATGGGCAGGAAGCAGTGAATACTGCTATCGCAAATCCTGATATTGAACTTATCCTGATGGATATCCAGATACCGGTTCTTGATGGATATACTGCTCTCGTTAAGATACGAGAGGTGAGAAAAGATATTGTCATTATAGCACAGACTGCCTATGGTCTGCTGGGTGATAAGGAGAAGATTCTCAGCTCAGGGTTTAATGATTACATTATTAAACCTATACTCTCCCAGAACCTTCTTGATAAGCTGACTGCGAATCTTAAACCAAGATAATTACCAGTTTTTTGTTCAGCTCATCTTACTCGGAATATATTGATACTTGCCTGAATTCTTTCCTGAATTCTTCAATTTCATGAGCCCATCTCTCTTTTTCAATCAACAGGTTTCCCCCGGAGATTATGATTTCTCTCATTCCTGAATCCCCTGACAGGATATCAAATGGCATCAGATTGTATTCATATTCGTACGGAGGCATCTTAAATTCGAGAGACCCGGGCTCAGATGTTTCCATAATTGCGTTGAAGATCTCAAGGGCTGTCTCAACAGGCCTGAAATCATTGATATCTGTAATATGTATCTGTATTCCGTAACAGAGTTGCCCGGCGAATTTATGGAATGTTGGTATGAAATCATGGGATCTGAAAGCACATCCGCTGATATGCCTTTCCCCCAGGTTTTTTATTAATCTGTCAGAATTAATGAATGGGGCTCCAAACAGTTCAAAAGGGATTGTTGTGCCGCGTCCTTCCGAAAGATTAAGCGCTTCAATCAGGACTGTCCCCGGATAAACCAGCGCTGAATGAAGTGTTGGTATATTTGGCGAAGGTAACACCCATGGAAGACCAGTATCTGTGAAGACGGAAGACCTTTTCCAGTTTTGCAGGTGAACCACATTAAGTTCACAGCCCGGATAATATTTCACTTTAAGCCAGAGAGCCATTTCTCCAATAGTCATACGATGACATAATGGAATAGAAGCTCCTCCCACAAAGGTAAAAAACTCTTTCTTCAAAACCGGGCCATCACACGGTAGTTTGGCAATAGGGTTTGGTCTGTCTAACAGCCAAACCGGTATACCTGCTTCATCACAAGCCTCCATACATAATTTAACTGTCCAGATATAGGTATATAGCCTTGCTCCGACATCCTGCATGTCAATTAAAAGAACGTCAATTCCGGCCAGCATTTCTGCAGTAGGCTTACGATGTTTCCCGTAGAGACTGTAAAGAGGGATATTAAAAAGGGGATGCTTTTGAGTCTGCCATTCAATCATGTTGTCCTGGGTCTGGCCATGCATGCCATGCTGAGGTCCGAATAACGCAGTAAGACTGCAATCCTTCCTGTTAAAAAATAATTCTGAAATATGTCTGAAGTTTTTTGTAATACTTGGGGCATGGCATAATATTCCAATTCTTTTTCCTTTAAGTTTATGTGGAAACTCATTTAAAACAGATTCAAGTCCTGTGATTACCATTGAAGTGTATTTGTGGGCAAATATATACTTAACATATTAAAATGATCAATAACATACCTAAGAATAATTAAAAATGATTATTCTTTTATAAGTTTGGACATTAATAATTGCCTGAAATAAACCATCCATAATTTATAATGAACTCTTAGAAATTAAATTAATTTGAACAGTATTTTTATTGCCTGGTATAATTATGATAAATAAAATTAAAGTGTCCCTGTTGTTGCTGTTTGTTCTTCCACTTTATCTGACAGCACAAAAAAAGCCTCTTGATAATAATTCTTATGATGGTTGGAAAAGCCTGAGTTCACCTGTTATTTCTGACGATGGCAAATGGATAGGTTATACGATAAATCCACAACAGGGTGATGGTTGGCTGTACATTTTTAATAGAATCTCCGGACAAAAAGATTCAGTGGCGCGGGGCACTGGCCTGGCATTTTCTCCTGAAATAAGCTATCTGGCGTACCAAATAATACCTTCATATTCTGATACACGTCAGGCTAAAAAGAAAAAGTTGAAGGAAGATAAAATGCCGAAGAATGATCTTGAATTCAGGATTCTATCCAATAATCAGATAACAAGGATATCCAGAGTTAAATCCTTTGCACTTCCTGAAAAAAACTCTCAATGGATGGCTTATCTTCTTGAAAAAAAACTTGTTGATAAGGCCGGGAAAAAGTCTTTCGCTGATAGCTCCCAGATATCAGATGCTACTTTAACCAAAAAGAGTAAGAAGCCTGATCCTAAAGGAACTGACCTTGTGGTTTTTAATCCGGTAACTAAAAAGGAATATAAATATCAGGATGTAATTGAATATGTGGTTGCAAAGGATGGAAAAAGCATAAGCTTCATTCAGGATGTCATTGATTCCGCAAAAACCGAGAACTTTAAAATAAATGTTTTTAACACTGGTGCTGAGACGTTAAAAATAATTTTTGAAGGAAAGGGAAGTGCAAAGAAATTAAGCACTGACAGAATTGGAAATTTTGTGTCTTTTATATATTCCACAGATACATCCAAAGTCAAAGTTTATGATCTCTGGCTATCAAAAAACAATGCTATGTCTGAAAAGATCATTGATGGATTAAATCCGGCAATGGCAAAGGGATGGTCGGTAAGCGAGAACGGCAATATTGCATTTTCAGACAATGGGTCAAGGATTTACTTTGGGACAGCTGCAAAACCTGTAAAAGAACCTGAGGATACACTTCTTGATGACGAAAAGTACAAGGTGGATATCTGGTCATGGGACGATGCAGTGCTTCAGCCAATGCAGAAAAAGCAGCTTGAGCAGGAGAAGAAGCGAAATTATACAGCTGTATATCAAATTGATAAAGGGGTAATGCATCAGCTTGCAGATTCGACAATTCCTACAGTCAGAATTACCCAGAAGGGAAATAGCGACGTTGTACTTGGTACATCAGACCTGAAGTATAGAAAAGCTTCATCATGGGATGGAGGAACCAATGAAGATGTTTATGTCATAAATCTTAAAACCGGGATTAAGACATTAATTATAGAAAAAGCAGGATCCAGGGTATTTATTTCACCAGAATGTAATTATCTGGTTTATTGGAGCAATGATGAGAAAGCATGGATATCCAAGTCAATCTTAAGCGGAGTAAAGAAAAATTTAACATCAGATATCAGGGTTCCCTTCTTCGATGAACTTAATGATGTCCCCGATGATCCATCACCTCATGGTTTCGCTGGTTGGCAAGATGATGCAAAGCATATTCTTGTTTACGACCGGTACGATCTGTGGTCACTCGATCTATCGGCTTCAGAAAAACCTGTTAATATCACAAATAATATTGGAAGACAGAACAATATCAGATTCAGATATTCAAAACTTGACCCTGATGAAGAGGTTATCAACAGAAAAAATACTATATATCTGACTGCGTTCAATTATGAAACCAAAGAAGCCGGATATTTTTCTCTGAGACCTGAAAAAACAGGCAATCCTGACAAACTAATTGTTGAAAAAGCGTCATTTCCCGGAAACCTTTCCAAATCAAAAAAAGCGGATATCCTGATTTGGCAGAAGGGAAATTTTACAAGTTCACCGGAGTTGTACCAAAGTGATATGAGTTTTCAGAATGCACGCAAAATATCAGTGACAAATCCCCAGCAGAGCAATTTTAACTGGGGAACGGTTGAAATTGTGGAGTGGATGTCATTCGATCGCCAGAAGTTGCAGGGATTACTTTATAAACCAGAGGATTTTGATCCCTCCAGAAAATATCCTATGATAGTTTATTTTTATGAAAGGAGTTCCGACGGAATATATAATTATATGCCACCTGCTCCAAGCGCTTCAATCATTAACAGAACATTTGCTGTCAGCAATGGTTATCTTGTCTTTGTTCCTGATATTCCATATACCATTGGCTATCCAGGACAAAGCTGTTACAATTCCGTTGTGAGCGGCACATATGCCTTGCTTGATAAATATAGTTTTATCGATAAGAATAAACTGGGCTTGGACGGTCAAAGCTGGGGCGGGTATCAGATTGCCTATCTTGTAACGCAAACCGACCTGTTTGCGTGTGCATATGCAGGAGCCGCAGTAAGCGATATGATCAGTGCATATGGAGGAATAAGATGGGGAACAGGTATGTCAAGAATGTTCCAGTATGAAAAAACACAGAGCAGGATAGGAGGGACTCTCTGGGATAAACCATTGCAGTTTTTGGAGAATTCTCCTATATTCTGGGTGCCAAAGATAAATACACCCCTTCTCCTGATGCATAATGATGCTGATGACGCCGTACCATGGTATCAGAGTATTGAATTTATTACTGCTTTACGAAGACTTGATAAACCTGCATGGCTTCTTTCATATAATGATGAAGCACACAATCTTATTAAACGACCAAACAAAAAGGATATCTCAATCAGAAAAATGCAGTTTTTCGATCATTTTCTTAAAGGAGCGCCTATGCCATTCTGGATGAAATATGGGATTTCCCAGACAGAGAAGGGTAAAAATGACGGATATAATCTTATAAAGGAATAATAATACTATAAAAATGAGAATCAAATCGTTAATACTTACAATAGCATGGATAGTATCTGTCTCTTTATTTTTTTCATGCTCCAGAACGATCAATAAAAGCATTAGCATTATTGAAAGTACTGATATCCATGGAGTTATCCTGCCGTATGATTTTACTGAAAAAGAGAAGATCAATTTTTCTATGGCTTCGTCCTATGGTTATATCAGAAATGTGAGAGGGAAAAAAGATGTTACTTTCCTGCTTGACAATGGAGATAATCTCCAGGGTCAACCAGAAGTTTATTATTATAATTTTATCGATACTGTTTCTCCTCATTTTTTATCATCTGTTATGAATTATATGGGGTATGATGCAGGTACGGTAGGAAACCACGATATTGAGACCGGTCACAGGGTTTATGACCGATTGGTTAAAGAATACAACTTTCCTCTGCTTGCGGCTAATGCTGTTGACAGCAAAACTGGAAAACCATATTTCAAACCATATAAAATCATTGAAAAGGGAGGCGTAAGGATTGCCATATTCGGACTCGTTACTCCTGCAATCCCAAACTGGCTGCCTCCGGAATTATATTCAGGGATTGAGTTTAAAGACATGGTTGAGACTGCAAGGAAATGGATGCCTGTTATCATCAATGAAAAACCAGATCTTGTGGTAGGTCTCTTTCATTCAGGTTGGGACAAAAATGAAGCGAAGCTAAAGCAGACTGATAATTTGAATGAAAATGGATCTGCTGCTGTTGCATTCAATGTACCCGGATTTGATATCATCTTTAATGGACATGATCATAAGATTGCAAACGAAAAAATTGTCAACACAACCGGCGATACAGTGCTTATTCTCAATGGAGGAAGCAGATCGGAGAAACTGGCTGAAGCAGATATAACATTTGCAAAGGGAAAAACCAATGGAAAACAGAAAAAACAGTTTTCGGGACAAATAGTGAATGTTGCTGATTTTAAACCAGATCCTGAATTTATTAAAAAATTTGATCAGCAATTCAGGGTTATAGATGAATATGTAAACAGGGTAATAGGAAATTCATCAGAGACCGTGACTTCGAGAGATGCTTACTTTGGTCCTTCTGCCTTTATTAGCATGATTCATTCAATTCAGCTGGAAATAACTCATGCAGATGTCTCTTTTGCTGCTCCGCTCTCCTTTGATGTTCAGATAAACAAAGGTCCGGTTACAGTAGGCGATATGTTTAAGCTCTACAGATTTGAAAACATGCTTTACACAATGTCATTATCGGGTGATGAGATCCAAAAATATCTTGAGTATTCTTACTCAGGCTGGTTTAATACGATGTCTGGCCCGGATGATCTGCTTCTTAAACTGAGAATTGGAAAAGATGGGAAGCCTGTTCTTAATAATGGTAAAGCATGGCTTAAGAATCAATCTTACAATTTTGATTCTGCTTCTGGAATTAATTATACGGTTGATGTTTCAAAACCGGAAGGTTCCAGAATCGTGATTTCAGGATTTAAAGATGGTAGGCCTTTTGAGAGGAATAAAATGTATAAGGTTGCCGTTAATTCGTATAGGGGAAACGGTGGAGGAGGGCATTTTACAGAAGGCATAGGATTGTCAAAGGACGAACTCAGGAAAAGACTTATTACATCAACTGAACGTGATTTACGCTATTATATTCTGAAATCGATTGAAGAAAAGAAATCAATTAATCCGGTTGCTGAGAAAAACTGGAAAATTATACCTGAAAAGTGGGTCATAAATGCGGTACAGAATGAATACCCTATGTTGTTCGGAATTAATAAATAGATTTGAACTAATAATATGGCAGAAGATGATAAATTGTTGATATCAGATGGCTCAGCCTTACCTTTGGTAGAAGAGTTTTTTTCTTTACAGGGGGAAGGTTATCAGACAGGCAGAGCGGCTTACTTTATAAGAATAGGCGGATGTGACATTGGATGCAGCTGGTGTGATTCACGTTTTTCATGGAATCCTATGCTGCACCCTATGGTCAAAACAGATACAATCATTAAAAATGTACTCGAATCGGGCGCAGATTCAGTTGTTGTCACCGGTGGTGAACCATTAATGTGGAATCTTGATTTATTATGCAATGGATTAAAAACAAAAAATATCAGTACATTTATTGAGACTTCGGGAGCATATGCTTTAAGCGGGACATGGGATTGGATTTGCCTCTCCCCAAAAATGAATATGCCGCCCGAAGAAGCAATCTGTAAAGTTGCCGATGAACTCAAAGTAATAATTCAGAATAAGAGTGATTTTCTATGGGCAGAAAAGTACAGGGATATGGTTAGTATGGGATGCAAGCTATTCCTTCAGCCCGAGTGGAGCAGTTTTGAGACTATCATTCCTGAAATAGTAGAATATATCAAGAAAAGTCCAAGATGGAGAATTTCACTTCAGGTTCACAAATACATGCATATACCCTGATTTTTGAATGAAGTATATTTTTACAATATTTATTTTTATTTCATGTTTATCAGCACAGCCTGTGTGTTCCCAGGGATTGCACACATCATCCAGCAAGGCGCTTAAAGCATACAATGATGGTCTTTCATCATACGATTATTTGGATTATCCAACAGCTGAAAAGTATTTTAAACAGGCGATAGCCATTGATAAAAATTTCTACGAAGCCTACATTATGATGGGCGATGTGATGGCAAAACAAAATAAAAATTTTGAAGCTTCCCTTAATTACAAAGCTGCAGTTAAAATAGATTCTCTTTTTTTTAAACCCGTATTATTTAATCTGGCAAAGGCTGAAATGATGTCGGGAGATTACTTCAATGCTCTTGTTCATTTCAATGCTTATCTGGCGCAGGAGGGAATGTCGGCGAAGAACAGGGCATTTGCAGTTAAAAATGTAAAAAACTGTGAATTTGCTGTAAAAGCTATCAAAAAGCCGGTCCCATTTGAACCGGTAAACCTGGGACCAGGAATAAACACTGTTGATGATGAATACTGGCCGTCAATAACGGCAGATGGTCAGACATTGATGTTTACTCGTCAGCCCAACCCGGTAACAAATCCTGGTTTTGCCGGGATAGTCCAGGAAGATTTTTATATAAGTTACTTTACGAACAATACCTGGCAAAGAGCATTTAACGCAGGTGCTCCCCTTAATACGAGCCAAAATGAAGGTGCGCAGACTCTTTCATCAAATGGAAGCTATATGTATTTTACAGCGTGTAACCGTCCGGGAGGAATTGGAAATTGTGACATTTATTTTTCAGCCTTTAAGGATGGTAAATGGACAGAGCCATCAAATCTGGGACTTCCTGTAAATACAAAACATTGGGAATCAACACCGTCAATTTCTGCTGATGGGAAAACTCTATTCTTTTCAAGTAGCAGACCCGGTGGATTTGGTGGCAAAGACATATGGATGTCAACTCTGAACGAAAAAAATCAATGGACAGAACCGGTAAATCTTGGAAGCAATATAAATACTGAAGGAGATGAAATTTCCCCTTTCATACATTTTGACGGCAAGACACTATATTTCGCTTCCGATGGTCTGGTTGGTATGGGTGGAATGGATCTCTTTGTAACCCGACTGAAGGAAGATAACACATGGTCCGTTCCGCAGAATCTTGGCTATCCGATTAATACATTTAATGATGAGATGGGCCTGATAATTGAATCAGGAGGCCAGAAGGCTTATTTTTCTTCTATAAGAGATAAATCTAAGGGTAAAGATATATTTTCTTTTAACTTGTATGAAGCCGCCAGACCAAACCCTGTTTCATATATGAAGGGCAAAGTATTTGATAAAGAAACAGGTAAGTTATTAATGGCTGAATATGAGTTGATTAATCTCTCCACCGGAAAGATTATGATGAAGAATGTAACTGATGATTCGGGTAATTTTCTGGTTTGCCTTCCATCCGGGTATAATTATGGGATTAATGTCACTAAACCAGGGTATCTCTTTTATTCTGAAAACTTCATGTTCGAAGGAATGCATACTGCTTCAGAACCATACATAAAAAGGATTATTTTGAATCCTGCAAAGGTTGGGGCAAAGATGCAGCTTTCAAATGTATTCTATGAAGTAGACTCCTGGCAATTAAAAATGGAATCTTTATCAGAACTTGATAATCTTGTTGCACTCTTGCTGGAAAACAAGAATCTTGCAATGGAAATCGGTGGATATACAGATTCCACTGGTTCCGATCAGTATAATAAGACATTGTCTCAGAAAAGGGCATTGTCGGTAGTTAATTACCTTATCAAAAAAGGTATTTCAGCTGACCGGCTTAAATCTATTGGATATGGAAACACTGCACCACTTGGTGATAATGTAACAAGCGAAGGCAGAAAGTTAAACAGAAGAACTGAGGCCAGAATAATAGAAGTGAAGAAATAAAAAAATGGCTGTCTATTGGTGAAACAGCCATTTGCTCGCATTGGAATTGAATTCAGACATTGATAATAATACACTCGCTTTTATCAGATCGCGATCATGGTATTTAAATATTTATTGATGTTAATATTAGAGCTGACTACGAATTTTGCTGGCACCGAAAAATAGATTCCCGTACCGGTGAGTCCATTGCATTCTATAAAGAATGTTCCGTCTAACATTTGAATTAGTTTCTTGGCCAGGGTTATATTGATAGCTGTGTACGTATCATTGTGTAGGATAAGAGATTCGTTCAAATCGTTTGTTTGAAGAAATTCTTTGCATTTGAAATAACCCTGACCGGAATCGAGAATGTAGAAGTTTACTTTATCTTCTCTCAGGAAATATCCTATTTTAATATAACCTGATTTAGTGTTTTTAATTGAATTTTGAAAAAGGCACCTGAGTATTCTGTTGATCTTATTTTTATCTATCAATATTTCAATCGAATCAATGAATTGAATATCGGTTACAAGTTCAATATTCTTTTGAGCATCCTTCTCTAATTCTGATCTGAATTCGACTAGAAGGTCATCGAGAATATTATCCAGCTTACAAATTTTGGCATCTGATCTTAAATTACCGGTATCTATTATAGCTGAATCCAGAAAACAATCAAATAGCTCAATCAGCTGTTCGCACGAATTTAAAATCTGCAAGCTGAATTCCTCCCTTTCTGAATTATTGCATCCATTATCTTTCATCAGGTATGAAAATGCAACTATTGCGTTCATATGGGTTCTCATCTCATGAGAGACACCACTTATAATAGTTGGACAATTTGTCATTTTATCTATCGATGAATTTTTATCGCACTCCATAGCTCAGTACTCCTCTTATTAAGTAACAACATGAGTAAAACTTACCATCTCTCAGATGTTAATCTGATTATCACTTTAACCCCTTCATTATCTTCTTCGCGTCATTCTGATAGATCCCGTTTTCTTTACTAATTGTCAGAAAAAGTTCTTTCGCCTTTTTCGTCTCATTCGTATTAAGGTAGCATAAAGCAAGGTACCATCTCGCCTGGTCGACAAACAGGTTATCCTTATCATCGATTACCCTGCCGAATGATTGCTTTGCCTCCGGGTATTTCTTTTCTTCAAAGTTGGAAACACCAATTAACAGTGCTGTCTGCATGTCATTTGGTTTCTTTTCAAGCACTTTATTAAATAGAATAGCAGCATTGTTGTAATCATGAGCGTTATAATACTCCAGAGCCAGGCTGAAATCAGCATCAGCAGAAGATCCGGCAGACCTCTGTCCTGTTGGAGGTTCATAAACCATGTAATATTTTTTTACAATTTCGTCACCGCTCATGCTTCTTGAAGGAAGAAGGATTAAGCTTCCAATGATAACCAACCCTGCTAATATAGCGGCGTATTGAATATAAACCGGTCTTTTTAATTTTCTTGAAGGAGTTTTAACCTTACTTCTTTGTTTTTCAATTTCAGACAGCTTATTCCTCAAGGACATGACATTTTGATTTTTAAGAATATAATCTGTTTCCTTTCTTAGAATGACCTCAGCTCTGAGTTTCTCGTTACCTTCCAGTTCCTTTAGGAACCATTGTTTTTCAGATTCACTCATCTCGCCGGTATTATAGCGTTCGATGTAGTAGGAAAAATCAACTGTTTTCATATGAATTAATATTATATATTTTAAAATAATTCCAGTTTCGGATTGAGAAACCAAACAACTTATATGTTGACCCAGCCACTTTCAGCGACAAACTCTTATATCTATTCTTTTGCTTTGATTCAACCTGG
>Ga0302271_10002584_pt1 | contig 16137 bp, 8 predicted proteins | sample III_Bog_N1_1_FD_198767 | JGI IMG/M metagenome (GOLD analysis project Ga0302271, IMG submission 198767) | Peat permafrost microbial communities from Stordalen Mire near Abisko, Sweden - III_Bog_N1_1 | ecosystem: Environmental > Terrestrial > Soil > Wetlands > Peat | place: Sweden: Abisko...
TTCCTCTACGACCACCTTCTCTTCTTGTGGAATCGGTAGGGATGGGGGTAACATCCTCGATTCTTCCGATTCTCATACCACTACGGGCGAGTGCTCTGAGAGCAGATTGAGCACCGGGACCAGGTTGCTTGGTACCAACACCACCCTTAGCTCTAAGCTTGATGTGAAGAGCGTTGATCTTAAGTTCCTTGCATCTGTTGACGACATCGATAGCGGCTTGCATGGCTGGAAAACATTAAAAATACTGTTATTAATCATGTTTTATAAAATACGAATGTATCTATTTATCCCTTTGAGTTAACTTCAGAAATTAAATAGCAAGCTGTCTATGAAATTTGCTGAAAAAGTTCGAATATATGGAATAAGATTATTTACCAGCATAAGGAGAAGACTCTTCTCTGTCAGCCTTGACCTTCATACCACCGGTAATTCTAACGAGGGTTTCTCTTCCGGAGAGATCGGTAACGTGGATGAAAGTATCGTTCCAGGTGGCCATGATGTGGCAGACACCGAAGACGAGCTCGTTGGCACCAACGTTAGGAGGGCCATAGGAGATAACTTCCTTTTAGACAACTGCGACTTTCTTGGGAGGCTATTATTAAACAAAAAAAATAGTTATGGCACACTTTTCTAGAGATAGGGTTTCTAAATTATAAAACTCATTCGCTTTTGGATCATCTTTCCTTATCGAAATCTAATTGTCTAATTATCGAAAAATAATTCGAATCTTATTTCCATTTTATCCTTTTCTAAATATTCAATCTCATCCCTATGCCTGCTTGAATTGCCTATCTACTATTCTCCTCTCGATACGTTTTTCTCCGCAAAACTCATAATGTTTGTAAAGCTACTCAACTCAAAAAAATTTGCAAATTACCATTTTGAATGAGATCTACTTCTTTCTGTAGGCTATTATTTCTTGTTATTAATATTTTTAATTATTTTGGGGGCATCAAATCCACCTTTGATATTTGCCCCTGCCCAATTTTCGCCCAAAGAACAAATTAGACTTTTTAATACAATCAAGTGATTCCCCCTTTAACAATGCACTTAATATTGAAAAAAAAAGAGTAAATTTGTAATATTCATTTGATTTTTTTTCAGCATCAAGCATCAGAAAAATAAAAATGAAATCTAACATTTTGGGAGGCTCTTTATTCAAGTTTTTGAATGAAAATGAATCAAATGAATTTACTACAGACAGCAGACACTTAAAAGGACTGATTCAAAATTTTTGTTGATTCAACTGAAAAAGCAATCCACTCAAGAAAGTTATCCACCAAGTAGCATAAACAAAAACGAATGTGTTGTTTTATTAGCAATTAAATTGTACTTGCTATTGATATTTTTGATAATAAACTGTTTTCTAATATCTTAATTTTGTTTAAGTTCTGAATATACATCAAAGAGATATGTAAGATGGTAATCTCTTCTTGAATCCCTAAATATTTTAATTATTTTAAAGGCACGATTTGACTCACTATTTTTTTGTTATTGGAATCAAGTTTTCCTTTCAAAAGTATCTCAATAAGACAGTAAAAACACCATTTTAAATAGATAATTAATTATCTATTAAATAAGATATCATAATTTATTTACATCTTTTAAAAAAATAAAAATAATGTTGTTATTTTGGATACATTATGAAATGGAAAAATAAAAGAAGAAAGAATTAGCAAATCTTTTATGAAAGAATTTTTTTAAAGAAAAAAAAGAGAAGAATCATCTCAAATCAAATAATTGATAAGAAATCCGCTTGAAATTATCTGAAACATGCATACTATTGGGAGAAATTGCATTAGAACTGATGAGATTAAAAGCCTAATTGGATCTTATTTGCTTCTGGAATTATTAATTTAATTAAATTAAAAAATAAAATTAGCCACCACGCTCTGCTGCGATCTAGTAGTCGATTAATCAGTCAATCTTTGTCTATGTACTTCTCCTTAGTGAACTCTTCCATCTTCTCTGCTTCTGTAATAGTTAAACATTGCTTATTCTGATTTGATAATTGTTGAGATTGATATTTTTGAGTAGCTTTCAAGAGCAGTTCGTAGATCATTCTCTACTTCATATTATGCTAATATGGATCTTTCTGCTGAGCAGACATTCTACGTAGCCAAAATATAACATTTTTTAAGATTTATTTTTAACAAGACTGCTTCTTCAATATTTAACTTCTTTATACTTCGTGTGACAGCGCAAAGATCTTACAATTGAGTTGACTAAGACACCCTAACAAATGCCTCCATTCAACGCTGAATAACTCAGATTTGGTGCACACAGCACTGATCACATGCTCTCAGTTGATTATGATGCATAAGAAGGTAAATTTCTTAAAAATGGATAATTTGCTTGCAAAAATGTAAAAATACCCAACTTAATAAGTTTAATACCTTAGAGCAAGGAAGGGGATAAGAGAAATTGAGTTACTTTATTATCCTTGCTAAGAATGCTTCATGATAAAAACAAGAATCCTAGCAATAAAGAAGCTATTTTTCAGGAGAGGGAGATTTTCAATCAATTATAATTAGTTCATTGTGATTTAGAGATAGAAAAAATAAGGGAATTTTGAGTAGTACCAAATGATTTGTCATTTTTGATTTCAAATTGCTAAATTTAATATGCAAAAATGATAGGATGGAAATTTTATTTTCAAAACAGTTCTAGGGGAAAATAGGAATACATAATTAAGTCAAATAAAAGAGATTACCCATGAGCATAGCTCAAATATTTTTATTCACCATTTCATTTTATTTAGAATATTTTTTTCTATTAAAAATAGCATTTTTTCTTTTATGGAATTGCTCAAACTTAACTCATTTTTTCTTTTTTTAGGTTGGGGAAAGCCTTACATTCATCCATTCAGAAATCTAGAAATGCATCCTTTCAATTCAGCTCTTCACTATGCCATGCAATGCTTCGAAGGATCAAAAGCATTCAAAGGTACAGACGGAAAAATTAGACTCTTCCGTCTTCACAGCAACATGCTCAGATTGAAAAACTCCTGCAAATCATTGAGTCTTCCAGTAAAATCACAATTATTGATTGAGTTAGCCAACAATTTCATTTCTTTTTTGTTAATTATTATTTTTATTTTATAACTTTAAAATTTTTTGCTGTTTGAAAAAAAAGGATTTTGATGGCAATGAACTCTATAAATGCATTGAGGAGCAAGTTAAAGTAGATGAAAAGTGGATTCCAGGTGTTAGAGGATTCTCACTTTACATCAGACCAACTGTGATCGCTTGGGAGGTAAAGATAACACTTTTAATCAAGACCAGAAAATGAACCATATTTAATAACTATTTTGCTTGGTTAAATTACAGAATAAATTAGGAGTTAGAAATCCAGATAAAGCTAAACTATTCGTCGTATTTTCTCCTGTTGGTCCTTATTATCCTTCTGGATTCAAACCCATCAGGCTGTTTACTGAGACTAAGAGAATCAGAGCAGCTCCAGGTGGTACTGGTAATCTGAAAGTTGGTGGAAATTATGCTCCTACAATTCCCCTCAGTCAGAAAGCAGAAAAAAAAGGATATCATCAAGTTCTATGGTTATGGAAGGACAGGTTAGAATATTTTTATTTTATTTTTTCCAAAACTGGCAAAAAATAGCAATAACATTAGATGAATTTGTTTTTTTGTTTTGTTACTGAAGTGTCCTAGAAGTTGGTACTTCCAACATTTTCTTCTTCTGGATCAACGAGTAAGGTGAAAAAGAGCTCGTCACACCTTATCTTGATGAAGGCACGATTCTTCCAGGAGTCATGCGTGATTCTATCCTTGTAAAAAAACTTTAAAGTGTTTTTGAGAAACAAAAATTATTAAATTTTAATGCTTTATTTTTCTAGGAAATCACGAGAGAATGGAATGAATTCAAAGTGACTGAAAGACGTTTAAGCATTAATGAAGTCACAAAAGCCTCCAAAGAAGGAAGAGTAAGAAGAATTCTAAATATTTTTGGAAATTTTTTAACAATCTTCAAATATTATTATTATTATTATTATTATCTTCATATATTTTTCTGCTATTTTTAAGATTCTTGAAGCCTTTGGAAGTGGAACTGCAGTTATTGTCTGTCCTATTGAAGAATTTACATACAACGATGAGACCTTCAAGATTCCTATCAACCCTAAATTCCAAGCTGGAGATCTCACTCACAGACTTTCAGACACAATAATGAATATATAATATGGTGACGTTCAACATAAATATAGCAAAATTGTTAACTGATGATAACCCCATCTCTTTCAATATTAAAAAAAACAAAGAATTTAATATGCTTTTTTTTGTGTTTAAAACTAAAATATTCTAACCTTAAACCATAATAAGTTTTATAAATTCTTTAACTTTTCGCATCTTATTAATTAATAATCTTTTCCTCTTGGATTGGCATATTTTCAAAACAAAACAAAAAAAGAAAGGAAGAAGAAATAAAATTATTTAAAAACTTTTTTTTCAAATTTTTTTAATCAAAAGAAAAAAAAGGAAGAAAGAGCCTCGAAGAGTAAATAAAATGAGGAACTTATTTGGGAGGGTGGAAATAGAGAGAAATTAGCTATCATAACTTAAGGCATCGAGACTAGAATCAGTACAGCAATTCGAGAGAGGGAGAAATGGGTGTCGCCTCATCCATTTTTGTTCTCTATAAATATGTTTTTTTATCAAATCGAATCGTTTCCCCCAAAGCTTTCATAATTCCCAAACAATTTTGATTTGCATGTACTGAATATTCTCAAGGCGCTTTATGTTGGAACTACTAGCTTGATTCTCTTGAGCCAACTTCCCTTGTAGGTGAATCTTTTATGATTATCTCAGACTCCTTTGAACTTTTTAGAAGGAGAATACAGTTGATGTCTCAGTCATCATCAACAGAAACTAATTAGATTTCATAAGTACATTGTTAGAGTACAGAAGAGATCTAAAAAAGAAGGAGAAGAAGGGATGTTTTTTGAATAAAACAACCTAGTTTTTAATCACTTCGAAAACGTCAGAGAACCTTTAAACTTGTTTTTAGCAATCTATTCCTCTCTTAATCTTCTAAAAAACCATTTTTTCCCTTTCTTTCCCTTCATATTGTTGTTCATTGAATCGCCTTAAATAATTATGATGTTTAAATGTTGAAAAGAGAGAAAGATAGAGAGAGAAAATGAAAAATAAATCTATAATAAGTTCAAACAATAATAAAAACATCAAAACCATGATCTCATGTGATCAATATTCAAAATGTAGCTGAATATTGATCACATGAGAATTATTCTTAATGTTAAGAATAATCCTCTTTTACACAAAAAAAAAAACTTGTGCATAAAAACAATTCGAATCCCCATGTGAAAGGAAGAAAGAAGGGAGAACAAAGAAGAAAAAAACATGGAAAAACATCTTTGCATTTATTTCATGCTGAAATTAGGCACCTTATTGTTCTTTTTAAATTTCAAATTCAATTAGGTTTTTAACCCTTAAAAAGGAAAAATAATTTATGCTAATTAAATATGAAAAAGACATGCTCGTTGAATAGAAAAATGCAATTCCCCACAATTCACAATTTTATTTACAAATTGACTTAAATAAAAATTTGAAATAAATCAAAAGCTAATTCAAATATTTCTTAATTTTAATTGTCCCTTGCAAATCATTCAATGGATATTTCGCTGAGATTGGCTATTTTTGTTGAGGTAGCCTTTCTCTGAATTCCCTTGGAAAATATCTGAGCAAAGGATGCTTAGACCAAAGCAATTCCTCCTCAGGTATGAGGCATGGTAATGCCTTGGACAGTCAAAAATAACTTGTATGAATGCCGCCATTATTAATATTAAAGTGTTCAATTGTTGTGCATAGAAAGATATAAAAGCTTGAGATAATTACATATAAATCTCGCTTTTGAAAAAGATTGAAAGATATAAATGCAAAAAGAGAAATATAAAGATACAAAATATCTACAAATAAATGCCAAAACTACACTCAAAAGAAACGAAAAATGTTTCGCAATAATGGGAATGTATGAGCATACTTAGATACTCAATGAAGAATAACTTCAGATTTTTCTGGAAATGAAAAATACATAGATTAATAGAAGAAAAAAGTGATTTCCTCTCTTAGTAAATTGCTTGCTTCTTTGGAATGGTTCTTAATAATTTCATGAAAATGACCTAAAATGAATGATTTTGCGAAAAAAAGTGAAAATATTATTTACAAAAAATAAAACATAAAATTAAATAGAATCAATAATAATAAAAAAAGAAGAAGAACCTTTTAATTAAACAATTTAATGATTCTTTTAGGCTTTAAAAATCGAAATGAATTATCCATTCAGAAGAAAGAATTGGATCCTATGGACATTTTAAAAGGTACACTCTTTTAATAAGGATTAAATTAAGTTAATTATTGAGGTACTTAAGTTTGTAATTATTATGCTTATCTCTAAATTGGAATCGAAGATTGAACTTAACAATAATTATTGTTTCCTTGAAGGCAAGGAGGATTCCTCATTGAAGGTGGATTTATATTAGGATAAGATAATTAATTTGGAGTGGTTTTTAGAAATGGTGAGGAATTAGGTGCTGAAGTAGGAGAAATCCAAGCATTTGATAAACGACGAGGGAAGATATTTTAAGATTAATATTACTGTTAATTAGCAGGGATTGCAGGCTAAAGCTATTTCTAAATTTATTAAATAGTAATACTAGCAGCAGATCTTTATCGTTAAAGTATGGTATTGGATGCATTTTGAGAACCAGAAACTGGAAATTAAGCTACAGCATTCATGGCTTAGTTTATTGATGAAATTGAAGATTTAGGAGGAAGATTGAATGTTGAAGAAGGGTTCGTTAAGTTCAGTGAATCTTTCTTAGCTAGTTACTAAATAGAAGAGCTACGATTTATTTGTGAAATTTCAGATGACAATTTTGCTGGTAAATAAGTGTCTTCGAGTTGATAATTTGTTGATTTTATATTGTTCCTTGATGGAAAAGATATTTATTTCTACAAATCGCCTGAAAATGAACTCCTTTATTCTCTTTATGAATCAGATTATTGATACTCAGTTGATGCTTTAGTAGAACAAACTTATAGGATATCTTCAACTTTTGGAATTTAAAAATCTTTCTGTTTATTCAAAGGAGACATTTTGAGTGATTATTTGGGGTTCAATGAAAGATCAAACTCCTGATCTGTATTAGAGTTGATTGTGTTCTACAAGTCTAATTCAAGATTAGGTAGGGTTAATATACCTTTATTGTGTTTAGAACTTTTATTCTCAGGGTTGTTATTTGGTTTTTAAATTTCATCCAGATTATTTTCATTTTCAAAGTAAGCTGAGTACAGAAACTTATTAAGAGGTGTTTTAGCCTGAATAGGATGAAATAAAGAACACTTTTCTGGATATGCCTAAGTTTTAGCTGAGAGATCAAAATCTTGTTAAGTAATACAAGAATACGTTTTAACGTGCTTTTTCTCTTGCTTTGATAATGGAGAAAACATCAAGGAATTTTTAGGATTCTTAGAAGATTTGTTTAAAACTACATTGTAGCGATTAGGAGTTTCAACTAATTTCAGCTAATTATCTTAAGGTATTTCAATGAGAGAGTAGTAAAGCTGTCCAAGATATTTATTTGAACTTCCATGGTATATTTATGTGTGATGTTTTGATGTCTAAAGATTTGAAAAAGCAAGAGGAGTATTTTCAATTTGATGATAAGAGAAGAATCTAATCTTTAAGGCTTTAGACTCTGATGGGTTTTCAGAAGAAACTGACTGAAAGTTATCAGAATTTAAGATCACCTAATCTTCGAAGAATATATCAGTTCCATTGCGCTTGACTAAGCTAGAAAATGTGTGTTCGCCTGAATTCTAAGTTATTTGGAAGTAAGTTTCATCGAAATTTTGAAGCATTAAGCTAGGGTCATTAAGTAAGCAGAGCCTGAGTGAAGATAATTGCCATGTAGACATATCAAGGAGAAATCAATTATTCAGAATTAGTTTGTTAATTTGTTTTATTATTAAAATTCAAATGGTTTTGTTTGATTTAGATTGTTGCTGATAGACTAAAGTTATTACAATTAAGCTAAAGAGAAGGATTAATTGGTTTTAAATAATTTTTTTCAAAGGGCTAGCTTTATATCTAATTTAAGCTTAAGACAGATCCTGATTTGAAAATTAGAAGTAACATGAAAAATGAACAAGTTAAATTGAAAATAGAAATAAAACAAAATATTATTCATATATTCTTTATAAATAATATACTAATACACCAATTACATCCTGGAAAAGACTTAAAAAATAATTTTAATGAATAAGTACAGGTTAGTCTTATTCTATTCGCGAATGAAAGTAGAAACAATATGATATTGCTTGATGAAAAAAAGCTCTTTCATTCTTGATTTTGATTTGACAGAAAACGAAGTGTTTAGAGAAATTTTTCCTTTTAAATTGGTTTTGCTATGAGTCCATTCGCTCCTGCTTAGAGAATCTCCTCAAGATCACGTTCATAAGCAGTCACAGTAATAATTATTGTCCGCCGCAAGGAATTCGCTTCTTCAAAGCATCTTATATTTTAAATACAATCTAACCCATTCATAATCGGCATTTCAATATCCATAAAGATATAATCAAAGAAAACGTTCTAAATCGCTTTTTCTTGGAACTTCTCAAGCGCATCTCTTCCATTGTATGCTTCTTCGATTAAAAGGTCTTTCGCGTTTCTCAGAAGAATTTTGAGAGTCAGAATATTGTAGATCGTATCATCGACAATCAAAATATGCTTATTTGCAAGAAGTTTTTCCAAAGTTTAATCAATATTCTGTTCTGTCTGCAGATGTGGTAGCATCCTATGAAGACTTCTAACTGAATAATATCAAATAGAAGAAGAAAAGAAGTAAGATATTTAAAACTTAAATGAGATATTTTTGCTTTGTTACGCATCGATTTATCTGCATGCTGCGACTAGAAATGTTAGCTGTCAGAAATACCAGGACCATTTAGCTGCTGTTGCTGCTTGGGCGTCTTTTCAAATCGTGTTTGTGATGAATTAAACGATTTCTTTTTAAAAGATTGTGCTCTGGAAGAAGAAAACCTATATTTTGATGTCTAAATGCCAGTTTTATTCTCTGAGACATGTTCTGCTAGATTCGATTAGAATTCAATACTGTGATGTTTATTATCTTCACAATCTTTCATTTATTGATCTAATTCTTCTGTGTTGTCAACTTATCTAACTCTTTCTTCTAAACTTTTAGCTTTAGAGCTGTTTGATCGATCTTTGAGTCTTCCAGAATCTCTGTTACTATCTGAAGACGAAATATCACCGCGCTCATTGTTGGAACTGAGATGCTTCTCTTATTGTCTATCCGAATCGAGTTGTTTATCAGATTACCCTCCAAACAGTATTGTATGGCGTTAGGTGATACTCGAATAAAACGATCCAAGCTCATTAATTGTGTTATCTCTTTTTAGCCATTATAATTATGATTGTGATTGTTGGTTTTACGGCGTAACACCATTTTTACTCGAAGATTGCTTTAAATACTAATTTTGTTATGATAATTGTGAAGGAATGTGCATTTGATACATGAGAAACGATTATTTCTGCTCGATTAGACCATTTTCAGAAGGTGCAAGCTCATTCTAAGCTAATCCTGTACCTTAACTATGAGTTTTTCTATCTTCATGGTTATTGATATTTTTTTTCTAAGGAGTGTCATCTTCTTAGCTTGAATCTAAGATGATCTCTTTCTCGTGTTGCAGTTAATGATCAGTAGGAACTTTAGAAATGGATACTTATTTAAAGTTAGCATATTTCGGTTAGCAAGTTAAATACGGAAGATTGATAACATCTGCACTATTTTAAGCAAACGCAGATTCTTTGGACACAGAATTTGAAGGTGTCTATGCCTCCTAGAGTTTGACACTGAGATAACTCATGTTTCCATCTGGTTTTGCTCGTTTATCGGAAAATTATGAATTTTCTAGCTGCAATTATTATTGTTTCTACTGATTTTACTTGAAGAGAAGAGAAGGAACACTTGGAAAGATCGATTTAACGTATTTTGGTGATTGATTGTTGTCACCTTCATGCGAAATAAATCCATAGAGAGATTAAATCCTAGGTTGGGAAGGATTTTGAGAGCTAAATAACGAGAGATTCGAGGAATAGAATTACTAAATTGTGAATGTAAATCGTGTACCTAAATTCTCTTCTGATTCAATCTCCAGATAACTGTTTGGACAAGAAATCCGCTAGATAAGAGAATGGCACATTGTGAGACCTAATCCTGAACTATTTGCAATTCTAAGCGAATTATCTCTCTTCAGCAGCATGGTCCTTAATCTGCCTAACTTTTCTTTGGACATTCCTATTCCAGTATCTACCAATGTAAATCTAATTAATTTCTCCTACAATTTACTTTTCTTCGATACATTTCCCTTGATTATATTCTCAAATCCAACTATTGGAGTCGAATTATCCTTCAAGAATTGGGTTTTACAATTCATTGATTCATTTAGGTGAAAATGATGTTTCTAAGAACATACCTACCCTTGAATTCCTCCTGCTGTACAATTATCATTATTCAATGAGTAATATGATTACAATTTATGTTTATGATGATGGTGATGATTATGAGATTCTTCTTAAGGTACAATACTATCAATAAATAATGAAACTGTTCCTTTCAGAGTAAATTTCAGTGAGTTGCTTATGAGATTCACAAGAACTTATAGCAATCTTCTTTAATCATGGAACAGAATCGCTTCAGAACGATCTAACGAAGACGCAATTTTAAAATCTATTTTTTTGCTATGCATCTAGTCCTCGAACAAAGTCTTAAGAACTTTGACGACATAGTTGATCTTAAAGTGGTCAAGATCTAATTTAAATGTGTTGTCTCCTTTTATGATTTAGCTGTAGTCAATCATGTCATTTATCATGTACAAAAGTAACTAGCAATTATTTATTGCCATCGATACTTACTTTACATTTTCAGATTGCTGATTAGACTCTGATTACTGTGAATTAGACTACTCAGATTTCTCAGATTACAGCTAACTGTAGACACTTTCTAAAGGAGCTAAAATGCAATTCAAAGGCGTTTTTAAATTATGGCTGATGATGTCAATCACAGAGTCCTTATATTACTCAATTTAGAGTAGCCTTTCCCCCATTAAACGCTCATTTATGTTCGTCATGATTACCATTACTGAATCCTCACCTTCCCATCGACATTCTACGAGTTTAATGTCATAATTTTTTTCTTCAAGGTCATTTTCGTCCGTGGAATTATTTGCTTTTTTTCGTTTATACAGACAACTTTAGAACTCTTAGACCTTATTAATACCATCATTTGAAGGATTATTTGGCTTGATCTCACTATCAAATGCTGTCAAAGGAACTGTCCTGGGTTAGGCTTGATTTTTAGGATGGCTCATTAATGCTGGAGAGCTGTCATGTCCGGTAAATTCATTTATTCGCTTACTGAAAAATTAAGGGAGCTTTCTCTTTGGATTAAAGGTATCACATTGCTGTTGTTCGTTTGTTTTATGTGGAAACATGGCTTAGGAAGAGTTCCTAAGAGCACTATCTGAATGAATTACAATTTTTTAATGGGAAAGTAGCATTTAGTTTTGTTGAGAAATATTATTAATTTCTGGATTTTGATGCAAAGAAGGGAGGTCGAGAACAATATGGTTATGATCTAAAGGGTTCTAAACACACCCACACTAAATGCTATGATTATCGGAGTCTTCGTTTTGTGCTTCTTTCCCTTATGCTGAGAGATTATCTTGCCTTTGAGAACTTTAAGGATTTGAAATTTTACAGCTGTTTTCCATTCTGAGCATCTCTTTTTTGTGTTACTGTGAAAACATAGATTGTTTCTTCATTGTCCCAAGCTGCTGTTGAAGCTTTTTCACTGGCTAGGATGCAGATAATAGATCTCTCTTTTTATATTCAATTTATTGCTGTGCAGGTAGTTTATGAGGTTACTTTCCAGATTATTCAGATGAAAGTTTACTTTTTAGAACTTCCAAGAGGGATAAATAGATATTTCCCTGCTTTTTATTGATCGAAGAATGATAATTTTTACTAAATTATTCCTCGTTTGGGAAAGGCAATTGAATGTTTTGAAGCTGAGCTAGTATTTCGTCAAGATTATCGCTTCTGAAGTCTTAATGAATCAGTTTATTTGCAAATGAAATTTTTAGTGTAGAACCATTTTAAGAGGATTTATTAGAGTTATCTTGTTAGTTATTATCCTAATTAGATGATAATTTAACTGGAATTTTAGAAAAAGAATGACCCTTGCAATCTAAAATTGAAGTTCTTTCTTTATTTTAGATTAATGGATAGCAACTATTATTATTATTATTATTGTTGTTGTTGATTTTCGCAATATTTACATGATTAGCAGCATCAGCTTCTTCTTTTTCATTTTACCTGCAAGATGAAGTGTTAATATCAATAGTTTTGGTTCTAAAAAACCCATCTTGCATGGAATTCCCGGTGATATTTGTGAAGTTTCTTGAGATGTTTTTCAATTTGAAAATTTCATCTGTATTCTCTTTCCTTTCTTGGGTATCGATATCCTTCGAGACAGTTTAAAGGTTTTCCTCTAAAGCCTTACATTTTTGTGAAACCTTCTATGGTTATTTTTATCCCTATTGCTGTTTTTTCTACTATTATTTCATAAGACATTCTGATTACTGCTACTGAAAAAGTGCAGTTTCTTCAGAATTTATTTTATTTCTTTACACAACAAAAACTTACATAGGTAGAATGTCGTTAATAAGTGTTTTCAAGGACTAGAAATCTTCAACAATTCTGTAAACTTCAAAATACCCTTCTTTCTTCACAATTTCAAGCTAATATAGGAGGATCAAAATGAAAACAAAGATCGCTGTGCCGATAATCAATGAAGTCACATCAAGTCCAAGGAATATTATATTCAAGAGAATAATAAAACACAGCAAGAACGCTTTGAAGAACCACTTCACTTCAATCTACACATACACCATCTGATAAAGACTAAAAACTATTGATAAGAATGAAGCTAATTCACTGCTGGTTTTTGAAGATACTCCTAAAGTTGTGAATGTTATGTCCCCCTCAGCAAGTTGCATGATCAGAATATAAACAACTGTTGAAGTAAGAACATGGCAGATTCGAAAGACAGTCTGCAGTTGTTTCCTACACTTTACTCCGAACATCCAAAAAGACAGCAAAATTATCAAAGAACCAGATGAAATAGCGATTCCTGGCAAATTTTGAATCCAAAAAATCTAAGCAACTAGGACACCTGCGAGAATAAGCAACTTGAAGACCATTGTGATGTGAAACAGACAAAGAGAACTCTTCTCGAACAGAGATGTGTAGAATTCTTTCAGATGACCCTCATTGAATTCTAAAGTTACTCGCTAAAGCTACTTTTTGTATCGCCTATGATCTTGGTCAATTTTAGTGTTTTTTTCCATCATTCTTCTGTTGGATTTCTCCACTTCTCCCCTCCCTCAGTTTCAAAGCTTCTTAGGCACTTTATCTCTTGAACTCACTTCACTCGCACACACACTTTAATCTTCTATTTGCTTAGGACTTATTTTGTTTCGTGTTTCCTCTCACAGTTTTCAGATCAAAAGTACCTTTTTTATGTGCTTTCTCAGATTGATTAATTAAATTAAGCATGGTTGTAAGAATTCCTTTATTCTCCCCTCAAATCTTTAAGACTCAGCTGATTTTACTGATTGATCATAATTGATTTTTTCAGACGGCACTTTGGACATGTCTCCTATTTCCACTGAAATCTACACCAAAATCATCCAGTTAAGAATAATAAGAATAATTCTGTTTCTCTTCATTATTATAATTTGGCTGTTTCTCTTATCTCCATCAAACATAATTCCCTTGCATTTTAAATATTAATAAATGAAAACAGCTGTTTGGTTTCTTATTTTTATTAAAACAAAAGAATTAATAATTTACTGGCATAAATAATTCTGCCGCGATTAAAACCACCCTTCTTACAGTAATTTTCTTGGTGACGAAATAATCTTTCTCGAGGAGTATTATTTTTCATAAAGATTGGAGATTATTTCAAACATTTGTGAGGAAAAGAAGTATTTTTTAATAAATTAGCCATATCCCCTTCTTTTTTGGATATAATAATCTTAACTTACATTTATTAGATAGAATTCACAACAAAAAATTCAATTTTTCTGCATAAAGTTCTTCTGAATTACAAGATTTTTTTAAGCGAAATAATTTTTTATTAATTCAACTTCCCAGAGCTTAGAGGCATTTCGAAGAATTAAAAATCCTTCAAGGAAGAGAAGATAAAACAATTACACACCAGACTCTTATCTTATGAGATAAATAGTCATAAAAATTAATATTATTATAGGGAGTATTTTGAAAAAAAATATCTAAATAGAACTAAAAAATAACTCAAAAAGAGTAAATAAAAAGCCTTTAAATCAAACTTACTACCATTCACAGAAACTAGACTGAGGGTGAATTACTATTAGCCTTAGCTTTTGTACCTGCAGTAGAACAGAAATAAAGATTCATAAAAATTTTGCCCAAAAAGAAAAGCCTTTTTGTTAAGCACTCAAGATTAGTAATTTAATACAAATGATTGGTAAATAAATACATTTTAGAAATAATTTAATATCCTCAATCTAGAGGTTTAAAAAGTTGTACCACTTGAATGGTTGAATTATTTTTTTTGATCTGCTTTGCTGAAATCATTCCTTTTGCAAGAGTAAACACTGGGATATTAGATTAGTTACATTGGCTGTGTAAAGAAATCAATATTTTTTTGACTATTAAATATTAACATAAAAAGAGAAAAACAATGTATTGTATCGGTCAGCAGCTAGTCACTTAGAGATCACTGGTATTTCAGAGCTAATTATTGTTGAAATTTTAGTAGATTTATAAAATAAAGAAAAATTTTTTAGACAAAGATTTTTTAATATGAAAATAATGATTTTTAAAAAAAGCGCTCGATGAAGGGATCGAACCTTCGACCTTGCGGTTAACAGCCGCATGCTCTAACCATCTGAGCTAATCGAGCTTCTTGGCTATCACGCAAGGATTTTCTTTTAATTACTTTTGAATTTGAATCTGGATATTGCTAAGAAAAGCAAATCCTTTTTTTTAGCGAAAGGATATGTGACTTTCATTTTTCGAGGGATTAATTTTTTCCAAGTACAATAGCATGTTTTTAAATTGTAGGAGGAACAATATTCGCTCGGACTGACTAACGAGTACTATCTCTTCTTTAGCTGAGAGTTTATTTTGGAGTTTCGACTCTCTCAGTGAAGAGAAACTTCTCGTTTTCGTTTCTTGTTGAAATTGAATCTGAAGAAGAAAAATAAAGAAAAAATTAAATATCTTTGGCATAAAGAAAATGCTATTCATTGTGAAAAATTTTGTTACTGCTTGGGGAAAAAACCCTTGAAGCTGGAGAAGAGTATCCCGTGATGGAATTGCTCTTGTGTCTGCTGAGTTACTGATCGGAAGGGCTAAGTGGGATCATCTTCTAAGGTAAATAGAAAAGCTTAGAATTAGATGGGTAAGGTATTTAACTCATTGAGTCAATGTCTTGTTTTTTAATTTATCGCACTGTTCCGGATTGAATATAATAATCAGGATCCTATGCAGAAAGAGCTAGATCTAGATGATTGAGATGAATCTCTTCATTTTGAGAAATCTGAAGAGGGTTATCTAAAAGTTATTTTTAATTATTTTGAGCATTAGTTTGATCTCCTCCTTCATCTTGGACTGACTTAGATTGTTTTCTAACGTTCGGTCCAAGTTTATTTTCAGAAAAGCGATGATTCTCTACTTGCCGGCTAATCTAAGAACTAGAATTATTGTTCCCATCTATTGTTTCGTCTATTTCATTCAAATCAGTGGAAAGTTTAGTAGTATTCAGAGGCAACATATGAGGTTTTATTTATCTCCTTAAATTCTACAGATTAACTTCTTATCCTGATCCTTCTTCTTCGTCTTGCCCTTCATGTCCTTAGTAACTATCCAGATCAGTCACATTAGCTGCATAGATGGATTTGGAAAGAGACTGATTTTATTAAAAACTACTCATATTACTAATATGCAAGCTCGTAGCAGCTTTGAGTTGCAATTCCT
>Ga0302271_10002585_pt1 | contig 16134 bp, 6 predicted proteins | sample III_Bog_N1_1_FD_198767 | JGI IMG/M metagenome (GOLD analysis project Ga0302271, IMG submission 198767) | Peat permafrost microbial communities from Stordalen Mire near Abisko, Sweden - III_Bog_N1_1 | ecosystem: Environmental > Terrestrial > Soil > Wetlands > Peat | place: Sweden: Abisko...
GTTGGACACTCACAAACTGTGGCTTTCTTCATCGCTTATTATTTTGATTACTATACGATCTTGGAGGTTTTCCTTGGGAGGATTTATTAACTTCTTAAAGTCTCGATGAATTTTGATTATTTTACACTCTTTGTTAATTTGTTTGCTGTTGAGATTGCTGCAACCCATTGGAATTTTATCTGATTTATGAATTTTAGTTGTTTGAAATACTCTGATTATGTATCTACTAAGATTGGGATTATTATGGCTGTGTTGACTTAGGTTAAGGCTAAGCTGATTAAGGATTTGAAGCTGTTGTTGGTTGAGTAGCTACTTTGCTTTGAACCATACCTTGCTGTTAATTTGGTGACTAATTAATTTATGATTTTTATTGATTTTCTTGTTGAATTTTGCTGTTAATCATGGGTTATCCATTCCCATTCTGCATAATAGGCTACTTTGTAGGATTATTACTCTGATCATCTATTCTCCTGTAGAATAGCAGATAAGCTTCTGATTTCATAACTAAAGATTCAGGGACTTCCTTGAATTTGCTATCATCACATCCAAACCACTTTTTTTTTAAAATAATACTTAACTTCCAAGCCAAAAAAATACTGTAAATTTCGTACTTTATTTTCTCTGTACACAAACGCGAAGTAATGTCCAGAATCTTAGCTCCCAGAATGCACTATCAGAGATATCAGTCGATAACGAGCGACTCCACAATTCTCCCCTCCTAAAAATCTTCGAAAAACAAAAACAAAATGAAAATCAGAGAAAAATAGCGTGAATTTTTAAGGATATTTACTTGTCAACAGCGAGCTCTTCCATTGGAAAGTACACAAAATCAAAAATTTTGCGTTTCCTTGGATGTGTCTTGAATCTTTTAAGATGGAGTGTAAGAATATATGGTGTTTTAGTGATGCAAACTTTCTTCTTTGCTTTCACGAGTTGGAGACATTTCTCACATTTATAATCATCAGACAGCTCTTCTTCAGCGAAGAATCTACCTAAACATTCATCGATTGTTTAGTTTTATTTCCCCTCAGCCATGCTAAGGGAAAGATCCAAAAATGGATCATATGTACGAGAATCATGAGTGCATTTCACACATCGAACACTGCTGACTAATTACCCAGCAAATAACTTATCCACGATACTGTATTGATATTAAAGATAGCATTGATAAGCTTCTTCTGAGCTTTTGAAATCAAAGGAAGGCTTAATCAGAAGTTTAGGGTTTAATTCATCTTAGATTTCACTGAGAACCTTTGTTAGGCAAAAAACAGATTTCAAAACATGCTCGAGGGGTGCTTAAATTGATGATAAGAATATTATAAAAATGTAATTACATATCTAAGGAATTCCTATGCATCGTGCTGTTCTTCAGGGAAGAATGGCTTTCTGACTGCTTTTTTGAGCAAGGATAAATCGATAATTTTCGACTCAGGTGTCTTCGAATACAATTTAACTAAATCTGAGAAAATAGGCACTAATTTTTTATCTTTTCTTGTTGGGACACTCTTAGCATTAGGATTAGTTCCAGGTGCATTAAATGCATCTTAATAGAAATGGGCGTTGAACTCAGGCACAGATAGCAAACACTAGACTGTAGCGTTAAGGTAGCAGTAATTCTATTAATTGTAAAGTCCTTTCACTTGCAGCATTAACTTTGGTTCCGTTTTGTATGGAGAAATCAAAAGTGGTGAGATATCCGAAGAACGAGGAATGGCTTATACTTATTGTGATTATGAAGATATTAGTTGTGATGGCTGTTATTATTATTGTTTTTATTGCTAAACAGGCTGCCCTTTGATTTCTGAGCTGGCTACAACTGGAACTTACACGGTATTGCCGTTAATTGAATTACTAGCATGACTCATGTTACTGCTACTTCCATTGGTGTTGTTGAGATTACTAATATTTCCTGTTCCTGTTGATATCCCTGCTGTAGAATTAGTTTTTTCATGATTTTCAATAGTATTTATACTTTTCTATTAATCAATAGGAACTAAAGAACTTGAAGATCCATTTACGCTGGATTTTGAAAAAGTCATCTCTGAAACAGGAACTGGACTCCGAAAAGGAATATCCGGTCCACCACCATAAAGCTACCTCATCAGGAAATAGACTTTAGAGCTGACAATATCATAATGTTTTTTTATTTTTAAATTATCCTTCAGCACACCTTTTTCCATCAGTTTGGTGTTCGGTACAGGCAACGAGAACACACTATCATCGTTCTAATTCATCAGCCAACTTCCATATTTTATAGCCCATCCCATTTCAATTAGATGCTGGTTATCGGTGTTCTTCCATTCCTTTAACAACGCCAGCTCTGCTTTTTTTCTGTATTTTCATTTATTAAATCAATCATTAGTAACTAAATCGTTGAGTTTAAATATATATATTTACCTCTCTTTGATTTCCATGCTTAAAAGTTTCCTTGATGTCTCGAGGATTTAGGTTTTAACTGATTGTTCGATAGTTTCGTCCTTAACAACAACAAAAAAATAGACATCCAAAATCAAAATAAGAAAACTATGCTTTTTGTTGTTGTTAGTTTACTGATTATTTCGAAGAAGCCATAGACTAAAGTGTGTTTTACTCGCTTGCGAGTGAAAGATTTGAACCGTGTTGTTGTAGTGAAGATTATTATTGTTAAGGAGTACTTAAATTGCTTTTAAACTATTAACCAATAGCGCTATTATTTTGTTGTGCTTGCAAGAATGCAGCTTAAATCGAGGAGGACGATGTTGCAGTGCTTTCTGTGTAGATTCGTTGTTTTACGATAGATTGCTAATCTGATAGATTAGAGGTATTGTTAGGATGTTCAGTTTAAAACAACAGTTTCCTTGGAGTGGATATGAGACTTTATTAACTGAGTCCTTCACGAGTTTCTGTGAGTGGAGTCTCGAAAATATGATTTTTTTGCTATGATGTTGTCCTGCATTGAGGGGTAGATTACAGTGAACTCAAATGGTGTGCTAGATCAGATGATTTCTCGTCGTTTTTATACAGAGCAGGTAACTCAGACGTTTAGATCTTATCGATGCCACTGTTATTTTATTTTTCAATTTCGTCATGTCCTCCTGGTGTTGAGTTAATCTACTTTTTCCCCCATTCTTTTGAATCTTAAATTATCAACAATTCAATATTGTTTATTAACCCTACCAACCCCACAGTCCACAGGAACACAATCGTTTTTATAAAAAAACAGTTATTTGTTTACTTGGGTTTTTCTTTGAAGGTGTGTCTTCTTCTTCTCCATTGATAATGAGTAACTACTAGCTGGTAACACTTCCCTGCTGAAGTTAAGATGAAAAATATGAAGATTATTAGGAGGATGCTTCATTGTTATGATGAATCAATAGGAGATTGTCTGCTAATTCATTTTATTAATTATCTCCTTGATCTTCACTGTCTAGGCAGTTCAATTCTAACTCCTTCTTGAATTAACTAGTTTTCCCCTTAACTCTAATCAACATCAACACAAAAACACATGAAATAACTGTATTTTTAGATTATTAGAAATCTTTATTCTTTTTTCTAAAAGTAACAGAAATCTTAAATGTTGTTTGTTTGTTATTACTTTGGTGATGGTTCGTGCTTATCAATCGCATCTTCTTGCTTCTCTTTCGATAGAAAGTACTTCGATCGTTCAGAAACACCCTTTCCAAGGATCTTAGGAAACTAAACTCCTGAGTCTTCATCATCATCACCTACTTCGTCTATTTCCTCAATCTCATTCAGTTTGCTGTTATGATTGGGTGCAGAATATTTATCAGGTCTACCATAATCATCTTCTTCTTAGGTATAATTCCTAGTTTCAGCGAAAAAAGAAGAAAAAGAAAAATCAACTTAACTCAAAGAATCAACTTGTAATTGTTCTTCAACAAATTCTCCTAGTTTTTGTTACATGAGATAATCATACACTGGAACTACTGGACCATAATCATTGAACTATTCTATATGGTCTTCTATCTATTAGTTTTACAAGAAATCAAAAGAAAAGAGATTAGGCATTCGAGCACATTATATTTTATGTATTTCAATAGACTTTTTTGTTTTTGCTGTCAAAATTAAAATAGCTTTCTTCATAAGTCTACAGGGGTAGCATAGTAGTGATTATCTGCTGACATTGTTTCTTGTTGAATCAATAGATAGGTTATTTATTAGACTACAACACTTCGCAGCGGTTTAGGTCTCCTCTGTTTTGTTGTATGTTATTTTTTCTAGAAGAGCTCTTTTTTTGTCTGTGTAAAGAAAGGTATGTTTAATATTGCTGTCTGTCAAACAAGAGATATTGTTTCAAACTTTGTTTATTTGTGAGTTTTTTTTCTTCTATGGGAATCTACTCAAAAAAAAAAGAACAATGCAAACAATTAATTTATTAACTCAACGAAATGCAGCCAGCAGCCAAGCAAAAAAGAATCAGCGGAAAAAAAGATAAAAAAGGTTTAATAATTAGTTAATTAGTTTAAGTTTTTCTATGAGTTTTTCTTAGAATTCAAGAATCTAACTCATCACAAGAATTAGAAACTAAAACAATAGCAGTTTCTTGAAGGTTTCTCTCAATTTTTCGAAGGGGAATTATTCCAAAAAAAAGATGAGAAAACGAATTTGATTTTTATTTTTTATTCCTAAAAAAAATCTTTAAAATAAATTCTTCAAAGAACAAATGCATGCACATGAAGAAAATATATTTATTCTATTTAGCTTTGCCTTTCAAGCATCCCTCTTTTTATCTATTCTCGTATTTTCAAAAAAGAAGAGTATAACTAAGTCAAATAATCTCTTCTTGATTTTCATTCTCATCATTTTGTTCTTCATCCTTCATTTTAATCTTCCTTCTTATCTTGGTCTTGATCTCATTCTTGATCTTAATCTTCTTCCTCCTCATGTTGATCTTGATCCCCAACATCACCTGGTTGTTGTTACTTGAATTCACTCGAGCACTCACAAGGTAAAAAGTATCCAGGGGCAATTTGATCTGTAGCCTTGATACCTTCTTTAATCTTAAGTTATCTAAAGCAATTAAAGCAGAAATTCGAAGTAGACGACACAATGATGTTATCTGATCTTGCAAAATACAAGCATTCATTCTTAATCTCTTTGACTACTTTATGAATAGGGACAAGTACTGGATTATTTGGATGATCCTATCCCTAAAGAGGACAGACATTCTCCTCATGAACAGTCAAACACCCATTCAAGCATATTTAAAATTAACATAAGTCTGATTTGCATTTGATCATATTTTTATCATTTTATCCTTCCAATTATTCAGGCGTTATCACTCCAGTTTTTTCATATTCACTAAGCATACTTTAAATACTATCTCGTTCATCTTCATCCTGAATTGTCTGCGCAATCTGTTCAAAGAATTAATGCATATCGAATCCTGCTTGGGTATTTCTCTGATATGCCCTCCCACAAGGAACTAATCGTTCACCTGCTTTCTTCTCTCCTGTTGAGAGTTCAGTTAAATCGAGTTCGCCATCTTAGAATGTCTCGAACATTTCTTACTGGATATCAATTTGAGTGTCAAGATCATCGTAAATTTAATGTTCGCAATTCTAGCTATTTATCTTGTACACACCAAGACATCGGATGAATTGAACTTCTTCTGGGATCTACTTAATGCAATTCATCATTAAGTTATGCTTGTAACGAAGAAACCAATTGAACTTATTCGATAGAATCCGCTCGATGTTTAGGAATGGAATGAATTCATTGCATTCCTCTTCTGGGCATTTTAAATGGCTGTAGAGTTATTTTCCTTTTACAGAAGCTGATTCAAAGCTGATTTCCTCCGTCAATGGAGTAACTAGACATTCCTTGCAGAAAAGATGCTAGCATTTCTTAAACCTAATCCAGAAAGTTTCTTTCTGCGGCACATTTAGGTCTTCAATCTAACCTGCCTTCAAAGGTAGTTTTCTTGTTGGCGCTAGGTTTTTTTGATCAAACGGATCAAGACTAAATAATTTTCTTTGAAGATTCGGTAGAATCCAAGATTCCTTGCATATACCGCAAGAGCTTTACTTCGTTTTAAGGCAAACAATTTGTTATCGGATTTGTTCTTTCTTCATTAACTTGAATTGTTCTAGATTGTTTTGTTCAGTTGCAAGTTATTATTCAATGGATGTTGGAACAAATTCAGATGATTAACAAGATTTGCATGGATACTTCAATTGTATCTAAAGGTTTTCAACTTATTCAAGAGTAGTGCATTGTTGGATGGTATTTTATGTTTCTAAAACGATATTATGAATCTCTCTAGTGATACATTCAATATGATAGATTTATCCACAATCTTCTGTTCCGCATCGAAATTCCTCTGATTCTTTAGTTGCATAGCAAACAGCACATATTTTATTTCCTTTTTTTTGCTTCAACTAGACTTAAACGTGATTTTGACATAAGGTATAAATTGCCTTGATTGATGAGTTGAATTCATCAGAGCTGATGTTAACTTTATTCAATGAATTAGTCACATCTGTGATTTCTTGTTTGAACTCATTTGTCTAAAAGAAAAGGGAAACAAAATGTTCAGGGATATTAGAATTGTAGATTTAATAAAACTAAAGTATGTGTTTTTACTATTTTTTACCTGTTTCTGTTGAAAAAACTGAGTCTTCATCCTTCGTTTTTCGCCCTAGTGATTTTCTTTTTGTGAGCTCTTTTGATTATCTGAGACTGTGAACTTTTAATTAATTGCAGAAATTCTAAGATATTTTTATTATTTTTGCTGTCTTCGTCTGCTTATTTATGTTGATGCCAAATTAGTCGAAATATTCTAAAATTTTGCTTCAAAAACATGGAAAAAATCAAATCAAAAGAATAATTTGATTGTCTTTATGAGGAATTAGAGAGCAAACATCATTAATATAAAATCAAAGGAAAAAATATGAATGGCCCTTTTTAAAAATAGACAGTTTCGCAGCGCAAACTAAATTAACAAAAAGAAAGAAAAATCAAACTAAAAGGAGCAAATAAACTACAAATTAACAACTCAAAATCAAATTAGTTAGTTAGAGACTCTTAATGATAATTTGACAATTATTTGTAATTCAAATTTAATCTTAATTTGAAATCACCTATTTTTACAAACAGCAATTGATTTTTTTGTTTTTCAGCTCTTAAATCACACGAATTATTCGCTGATTTGAATTTAAGATTAATTTTTTTAAAATTATTTAACTTTTTTTGTTGTTAATTTATCTTTCATTTCTTTTCTTAATAATTCTTTTTCTCTTTCTTTTCATTCTTTTCATATGGAATAATTCATATATTGTGTTGGAAGTAGAACATATTCCATTTTTATTAGGGAGCAAAAGAGAGTGAGCGAGCATAATTATACATAGCAATTTTAGTTTAATATCTAATAATTGTATTGAATTTAGTGAAAACTAAGCCGCAAATGGCTGGAGAGGGAGAGAGAGAGTGAGAGAGAAAGAGCTGTTCGCTCGAAGAATTCTTAGACTGTCTCGCAATAGTTCTATCGACATTTCCGATGATAGAAAATAGAGATCGTTCGTTTGAGAGGCCGAATTCTCAAATTACTCCTCTATTTTCGTGGGTGTCCATAAAACTTGTTGCGAGCAGTCTCTGCAGAGCCAATAGGGGTTGGAAAAACTTTGTTTGAGGGACAATATCTAACTGAAAGCTAGATAATTAACTATCTTGGGTCATGTTCAATCTCTGTGTATGCAAAAGAAATCTTAAAAAGGAATTATTATTAAGAAAGTTTCCTTACAAACTCGTTAGATGTTTTCAATTATTGTTATGTCTAATGCACTCTGTGCCATTTGGGCTCTGTGTGTCTGTCTGTTCTTGTGTCATTTGTGCCCTGTGTGTCTGTCTGTCTCTGAGTCTTCATTCTTCATTCTTCTTCATTCTTCATTCTTCTTCTTCATGTCTTGTGTCTCTGTCCGTGTCTTCAGATTGTTTTTTGTTCTCATGTAATTAATTTTTGTTATGGGAGGGGTAGCCTGTTTCTCTTTGATTTTAATTATTTCCCTATTCCTTTTTTTTTCTGTTTTGAAATTGAATTAACTTCAAAAATTAAACTTTTTCGTAAGAAAATAGCCCCAAACAATCTAATTAACAGACAATCTCAAAAGCGAAATGGCAACAAGCAATCTTGTTAAAGATATCTTTTTCAATGTATCTATTCTTTGCTAAAAATCTAATTTTTACACTTTTCATTTACATTTTATCATATTTTCTTCAAAATAAGCTGAACTAATTAAGTTATTCATCAAAACTGACATATTTACAGACTCTTCACTGCTAATAATTACTATTAACTTCTAAAGTACTATGATCCTACGAAGCGGCATGACGAATATTTCTAGATGGCCGTCTCTATTATGATGATCCATTTATGTTGCTAGCTGAAAACTAAGAAGGACTATGGTCTAAGTAAATCTAAGGTGTGATTGCTTTTTGTGTTAAATTATTATTATTATTATGACTGCTTTTTCTCCATTTATTCCTTCCATCTCCACTTATCCCTGTTCCGTTAGGTATTTTAGGTGATTCCTCTTCATCGCCATTAAACTAAGGTGATTTAATTGCAAAACTGAGCTTCTTTCCACTGAATCTACGTAATTCTCTCTTGTCAATATTGTTGTTTAAAATAGGACTAACTTCTATTGAGCTCTATTATCTTGAATTCTTTCTGATCTTCTATGCATTTGTACCTTTTAAAGTTGCTTTAGACCAATATTATTGTTATTCAACCACCCTTTCAGGACTTAAAGGGTTTTTAACAATGGGAGCTGAAGGACTACCTTCTACACTTTCAGCATTGTTGATTTCCGAGTTCATATCAATTAATTCTGGGGGTTTAAGTTAAAACGACCCATCCATTGAAGGTGTGCCAATTTATGAGCTCTATTGTTATTATTTCATAAGGAGCTATCTTCTTGGACTGATTCCCTTTTTAATTCCAGCTTTATCTCTGATTTCCGATAAATTAATCTTGTCTCTCTGTTTGTGATTAATCTCATATTTACTATTTATCTTCTGTTTATATGCTTTTTAGTAGATAATCGACTCTTGCATTTATTTCAAGACGGCATCTAAGTTATTGTGAGTCATGTATCTCATGAATATCTTATATTTATCCATTTCGATTATCATGAAATCTTTCTTCTTCGGAGCAATAATAGGCTCTCTTTTACTGTCTGCTTGTTGATGAATAGCCGTAGCCATTGAAGGAACTCTACTAGCAGATTTCATAAATTGTGCTTACATAAGCCGCTTCTTGTAGGAAATAGTACTTTCCATTCTCTACATGCTACCTTATCTTCTGTTGATTTAGATATCTTGGTAAGCTTAACCATCTGGATTGTTATTCGCATCAATCAAGAGATTGTTACTAAGAGCACTTGGTCTTTTTTCAACTGCAATTTAATGGCTTAAAGCACATACATAATCCTCATTTTCCTCATCGTAATCGTCTTAATCAGCTGTGAATCAAAAAAATAAATTATTTTTTCCAAAAAATAGCCTTTAAAAATCAAGAAATATCCTATTCGATCTTGTTATTTTACTAATTTGATCTTCGGTTGGTATTCTTTCAAAGCCAAAATAATCACAAATAGCATCCTTGTCATTATTCAGAAACTGGAAGAAAAATAGGGTATTTGCGTTTTTCTATTTGCTGCGTTCAGCAGGCATTCGTTCTTGGTCTGTTGGTTGATTGTGCTTTGCAATGAGGATTGTCTTTTAAGGTTCTGTGAAAAACATGACCAAAAGAACAATGAGTCAATGTCATCTTCATAACATGTGTAAATATTCAGGCAAAAATAAAATTGAAATTACAATATTTTATGAAAGGACATTCTTCCAATGTGTGAGTGAAGTTTTAGCAGGACTTGCACTATTTTTAGAAAAAAATAAACAAATTAAGAAATTCAATAAGGTTTAGTCAGGTGGTGCTCATTTGTAATGAAAAAATAACCTTAACATCAAGTCCTTTTGTAACGCCATTGAAATTAACTTGATCTCTGAGCATGAAGAATCTTTCAGTGTCTAAAGGAAACTTTTGAGCTACTTCCAAGAAATCAGTGTACTGAAGAGTCACTACACTTGTCACTCGCATGCTTCGAGCACTCGATTCTCTCTTATTCCCACTGAAAAAAGAGAGAAATCCAAATGTGTCTCCTTTCTTTTTCCATTGACAAAAAAAATTAGAAAATTTGAAGTCAGAACCAAATATTATGAAAAATTATTCGAAATAAGATTCAATTAATGGACTAACTTTATTCCTAAAATTTATCATTGATAAATTAGTAAATAATTTTACCAGTAAAGTGGAGAGCTTAAGAAACTCAGAATCAGAAGGGTTTTTAATAGGAAAGAAAAGCTACACTTCGCCTTTCGTTAGAAAATACAGTGTCGATCCTTCTTCTCCTTTTTTGAAGATGACTTCTTCTGGTCCATATCGTTTTTCTTTCATTTTGAGGGCTAAGCGATCGAGAAACTGAGGGGAGAAGTTCAAATTGAATACTTTGTTTTGTCTAAGTATTTTCCCATAAATGTCGCAATAGACATCTTCTTTTAGGGAAAGAGGAATCTACTCTAGATCTTTTTCAGCAGATTCATTAGAAATTAATTCTTCTTTGTAAAGATACTCGATGTATTTTCTAACTCTCATAGCTAATTATTTATTAAGTCCACGCTTCTGAATGTGCAAATTGAGGTTCATCATTTTGAGGCGAAATTGCTTCTTGCGCTAGGACATATCTCCTATGATGCCAGATACTTTTGAATGATAAAATAGGATGTGTTTTAAGGTGAAAAAGGGAAAGGAAAAGTAGCTTTTATTTGATTTTTTATGCATGATTTTCATTTGTTTTTGTTGCATACTTGTGTTAACGGAATAAGCGAATACTGCACATGATACTAGTGTCATTCCAATAACAAAAATTCTCTCTTTGGTAGTGATTGGCACAATGTCTCCATACCCTAGAGTTATCCTAAATTTTGAACATTTTATTCAATTTATTTGTTAGACAAACAAGCTTATTTACATTGTGATAACGGAGAAGTATAATCCAGCTATATAGAGTCCGAACCAACTATCAAGGGGAAGCTCTAGCTTAGTTACCCATGTGACTGTAGTGGAATTTTCCAGAGTTGACAGAAGATAGAAACTGCAGCAAGCTAAATGAGCGATGAAACTCACCACAAAAACAACTTTCATAATGTCGATCATGGCTGCACCAAGATTGCGAGGGTGGAATACTTCCTCCATACGCTAGACAATTGATCGAATCTGTGAATGATTATTGTTAAGACATAAAAGTAAAACTATATGATAGTTAAGGTTTTAATTTATGTTTATTACTGCATAGACTCTGAGTACGAAAATGGCTTCAATGTATTTCGAAGGAAGGTTAGAATTGAAATAAAAAATACCCACTAAGATGATGTCTAACCACGCTATCTCTAAGTAATAAAAAACAACAAAATTTAATTATTTTTGGGTTAAAACATTATTTGAAAAGAATTAGAAAATAGTGTAAAAGAGCGCTTTCTTGAGAAATATTTTTTTTTAAAATAGATAATTATAATTGAGTGGTTAGATTAAAAGTACGAGATCCATATCGGTAGATGATTTCCATTCTGTCTTTGATGAGTACTCCTTATTTGAAGAAGGCAGTGTTGAAATTGAGTAGAATATCTAGTAAGAACACTATTTTTGCTCCATATCCTCTTTTTGTTGCAAATAATAAAAAGATTAACTTATTTTATTCCAAAAGAATAAGGAGGATAAAGATTAAACCAAGTCAAGAGTTGTTTACGTGAAGAATATTTAATAAGATTCATTATTTTGTGTATCAAGCGTAAAAGCAATCTTTAATGGTCTAGATAAATGGAAAAAAGTAACAAAAAGATAATTAATTGAGGCAAAAAGAAATCTTTGAATTGTAATAATCTTTACATGTAGAAGATATTCACAAGGACCATAACCATTAAGAAGAAATCCCACAGGAGTTTGAAGGTTGAATCTGGACTTATGACAATATCTTCCAACTCAAACCACTTCACGATTTTCATTACAGGGGAGCTTAAAATTTTGTCCTTGCATCGCCACAACAGACTACCACGATACTCTATGTTCAAAAATGTAATTAGAAAAAAGGAAAGTTGATGAATTAAGTCAGATAAGGAGGGAGAGGGGGATAGGGGATTATTTCTGCTTTCTATCAATAAAATTTCTTGATTTCAAAAATGATCAATTTAGATTCCTTTTCGCTTTACAATTTATCTACACCCCTTAAAAGTAAGTCTTTTTTTGGAAATAACAAAATATTATCTAGAAAATCTTAGCCCATGTTAATGCCTGAAAAATCGAATATGATTCAATAATTGATTCAATTACATCGCTTCCAATTTTGGTATCTAAAGAAGATGCGCTCTGAGAAAGTAGGTTTCTAGAAAAAAAAGCAATTAAAAAGACAATTAAAGAAAAAGGAGCTTATTCTAGCATCTTTAATAAGATTTTGGAAGCAAAAACTGCAATTACATCGGAGTCGAAGGCATTTGAGAACTTATAAATATCATAGAAAGCTGCTTTGTCGTTGATAATATCGAGCTGTCTCCGTTTGAGTTTATGAAATTTCTTCGTGATTGAAGAGCTGATCAGGCTTTTAGAGAAGAATATTACTTTTTTTAGTACTTCAAATCCTCGTTTTCTCCAGATATCGCTGCTGAATCCTACGTTATGTCTTAAAATTTATATGAACTTTAGTTATTTTTGCTATCTCATCCTCCTCATAATTTTTTCATTTGATCTTGGCGATGAAATACCATCGTTAAGATTGTCACCGATATATCCTTCTTATTGATCAGGGTGCAAGCTGTTATGCCCGAGTATAAGATTCAAGATTTATTTTTCTTAATGCCCATCTGTTGGTTTCCCTTCTGTTTCTTCTTTGACATGGATGCTCGGTTCTTCTTATTCAGAAGTTTAAAATGAATCCTCATCATTTTGATTGTCATTGTTTTGATTTTCAATGAGTAGAATCTTCGGAAACTACAAATTCAGAAGATTAGTACTGTTTGGAGTCATTTCACTAATTGCAGCAGCAGAACCAGGAACGTCCACTCCATCGAGAACTGAATCATCTTTTTTAAAAGAAGCCATGCAGAGCTCTTAATGTTCAGAACCTTTAAAAAGACGTCTTCTTCGTTCTTATTTTAAATAATGCTCTTCCTAGTCGTCTAAAAGATTTGAGGGAGAGAGAACACCCGCTTTGTAAGTATTATTGTTGTTGTTACTGAGGTTCTCTAAGGCGGTCTTGAGAGTGAGATTAGCTGAGTTGTTATCTAAAAACATCTTATCTCTCTCTCTTCTTTAGTTACTTTCTTTTATTCACAGAGTAATTCTATGAAAAGCCAGAATTTTTCTAATTTTTTAGAGTAAAAGAACCCAAGATTAATTTCAATGTGCTTCACATCTACTTTATACTCTTTTTTCTTCATCAGAGATCATTATGTTTCTCTATCGATTTATCTCCCTCAACTTTCCTCAATTTCGTTGATTAAGATCATATTTTACTTGACAGTTTGAATCTTATTCTTCAAAAGTAAGCTCAGCTCATTCATATTTGTTTGATAAGCTTTTATTAATAACTAAACAGTTAAAACTTCACAACTGGGGAGAATGAAAATCAGCTTAATTATAAAGCAATTATTAACACAATTTCTGCTCAAAAATAAATCAATTTTTGTTGAATTGTTGATGAAAAACAGTTGTAAAAAAAATGTTTTAAATTGTATTTGCTAATTGTACTAGATTTTTGTTTTTTTTTTAAACCCTTCCCAATTCTTAAATTAATTAATCATAAGAATTACATTTTCTCCCCAAATAATCAAATATTACCTCTTAAAAAATGAAATAAATTAAATTAAATTTTTTTTATTTAAGTTTTAAATTTGAATTTTATTTAACATAAATTTGTATTTACTATTTAAATTTTATTTCATCTTTTTGATTTAATTTTAGCTTTTTAAACATGAATTTTTCAACATATAATAGGCTTCGCAGGCAGAGGGGAGATGATGGAGACGAGGAGGATGATGGTGAGAGAGAGAGAGAGTGTGAAGGCGAGCAGCAAGAAGGTATATACATCTCTTTGGTGAGGAATCAGAATCAAAGTTATTGAAAAACGAAAGAACAATGAAAAATAATAGATAATTTACAATAATACAATGTCTTTATGAATGGAATAAGCTAATGAAATAGAAGAATTTAAAAACTTATGGGATCTTCCAGAGAGGAGCTAAGCATTTAGGAATGATTGAATAAGGGACGTGATAAAAACTCAGTAGATTTCGAAGGCTATTGTTACAGGGATTCTTTAAAAACTTTCAACTTCCTAAATGGCTCTCTTGGGCATAATTAAATGGGAGCATTGGTTTTTTGCTTAACGTTTTTTTCCTCTAATTAATTATTTAATTATTTTGGGAATTATATTGTTTAGTTATGTTAGGACTTTTAATAAAGACTCGTTTATTATTGGCAGAAAAAGGAGGAGGGGAACTTAATTAAGAAGCCTTTATAAGGCAATCATGAAAATTGACTCCCAGTTATTTAAAACAACAATAATAACAAAAATTTAACGCAAAACTAAAGTCTATTTTACAATTATTCATTTATTTGAATCATTTTCTCTACTATTTCTAGCTTTATTAGGCAAACAAAGCAAATAGCCATTATCAATACAATGGCAACAACAACTTACATTTCATAATTATATATTTCCTTTTATTTAATAATAAATTTCTTAATTTTATTAGTGAACTTTAAATTACTCAAAATCTATTAAATTTTAGCCATTTTCTGCATTTTCCCTTTTTTTTATTTCTAAAACTTCCATCATTCCTCCCTCATAGATTCATCCATTTTTTTTATTAATCATGAGTCTTGTTTGTTTATTTAATCAAATACTTGGCACATTTCTTACCCGCAGGTGGGGAAAATTGAAATAATGTCAATCTCTAAATTAAACGATTTCTTATTTTTATGGCAGTTAAAAAAAAAGAAAAGACTTCAAAAGACTGAAGGTACTTGATTCAGTTAGCTCTTTTGATTTTCTTAATCTCATTTCTGTTTGGCTTAATCTTAAAATTTGTGAGAAGAAACAAATCATTTCCTTTGATAATCTTAATTAAGTTATGCCATGGCTTGTTAGGTAATTTGTTAGTGTTTTATTTCTTTTTATTCAATAAAAATATTCATTCATAACATTAGATATTGCATTCATCTTGAGTCATGAAGATATTATTATTATTATTTTTTAATCTTTTTTCACAAAGACAACAATCATATTATATCTCTCTTCAGCATTTTATTTTGCTGGTTTAATAACTTTCTTTATCTCTTTCTCTCTTCATTTAATCAAGGATACAACAATTTATGAAAGTTGTTCCATATTTTATCATACATCGTTTCCATTATTAGCGTACTCTCATTGACATGTTCGACATTTTGAAAACGACTTTCTGAGTTTGTTCTTGGTGCTGCGATTCATAGATCTGCAAGCACCTTCAGAAAGCAGATAGGGGACATGGCAGATATGTATCTCAGCATATCTCTCTCTTTATCTAACAGATGTTAGAATTCTTAAGGTAGGAACAGGGGTGTGCAAGGTTTCGCGCTATTTATCCTTTCTACGTAGGTGTATTTTCGAACATTAAAGAAGGAAGCAAGCTGATCACTAAAGGTGTAAGTTCGGAGTTAAGCCAGACAGTACGAGTTTAGAGAAGTATCAAAAGCTGCCAACAAGTTAGCAAGCTATGAAAACTAATCTGAGTGATACAAGAGAGCTTCCTAAAATGATGTTGTTCACTAAAAACTAATTGCCGAAGTTGAAGGTTGATGTCATAAACTAAAGGTTCTTCACACTACTTCCAAGCACAGCGTAAATAACCACTGTAGACAATTAAATATCTACTTAAATAATATCTTTTTGATTCTGAATTCTCTTTGCTTGCCAGATAAAAGCAGGAATTGGGGAGGAGGAAAAAGTCTGTTAATTAGATAGAACTCATCCAACTGATTAGTTTTAATGATTTTCTAAGAAAATAGTCGTTAAATATTAGGAATAATTTAAAAGGATGTGGGGGGGA
>Ga0302271_10002586_pt1 | contig 16128 bp, 10 predicted proteins | sample III_Bog_N1_1_FD_198767 | JGI IMG/M metagenome (GOLD analysis project Ga0302271, IMG submission 198767) | Peat permafrost microbial communities from Stordalen Mire near Abisko, Sweden - III_Bog_N1_1 | ecosystem: Environmental > Terrestrial > Soil > Wetlands > Peat | place: Sweden: Abisko...
AAATTTTATGTAACTAATTAATTGACATGTATGGCAATGACGTGATTTTGTAAAAATTTTTAAATCAATACCCTGTCAAGACAAGCCTTTTGCGAATATTGCCACTCGCGGTAGGTTATCCGATTAATTCTTAACCCGGAGCGTTCAAGAATAGCCTGTTTTTTCATATTTGTACAGGAAAGCCTTTTGTTGTCTTCGACACCATCGCATTCGATCGCTATTTTGTCGTTTACCATCAAATCAACGCTAAATCCTGCGATTTCAGCCCCTGCTTGAACTTCATATCCAAGTTCACGGATAGCTTGTGCAACTTCTTTTTCAAAGCTGTTTTTGTAGAAATTTTCTTCAATTTCTTTATTTTCAATAGACTTTTGTTTGGCTTCATATTCTTGAATGTAGCTCAAATAACTTCTAAAAAGCCCCTCGGGTAGTTCTCTTGGATTTTTAGAAACAAAGCTTATCATTTTGCTTTTTGCACGGCTGATTGCAACGTTAAATAAATTTGGTTTTTGTAGGAACGTTAAACTTTGAGGGAAGCTATTCGGTGCAAATGCCCAAGATGCAAGAATAATGTCTCTTTCATCTCCTTGGAATGTATGGGCTGTCCCGATTTCAATTTGGTGTTTTTTAATCATATGTTCCGAAAGGACTAGTCCAACAGAAGTCTTTAGCTGTTCCACTTGAGCTCTGAATGGTGAAACTATCCCTATAGAAACCGGTTTTTCCGGATTTTTTCTCTCATCTTCAATAATTATTTCGTGCAATTTTTTAACCACCGCTTCGACCTCAGGTAAATTTCTGGTAGCATCCATATCCACTTTTCCGTCCGCAACCTGAATAAGTTCCAAAGCTTTGCCCTCGTTAGAATTTCGGCTCATTATTCTTATTCTGTCTCCATAAAATTCTCTGTTAGAAAAATTTATGATAGGTGGCAAGCTTCTGAAATGTTCGTCTAACAAAACTGGGCTCATTGAGTAGTAATTTGCCAAATCGAACATGGAATTTGTTCTGAAACGCCACATTAATTGGTATTTATCGGGTATAGCATATTGGCTCAAAAACGACTGCTCTTTTGCTTTTTCTAAGAAAGACATATGTGGCAATTGCTTGTCATCGCCGACAACAACCGCACGTTTTGCCCTGTAGAGCAAAGGAAAACAGCTTGCTATATCGCATTGAGAGGCCTCATCAATAATTACAACATCAAAAAGTCCAGGTTTCATAGGTAGTGAGCCTGAAACAGCGTAAGTTGTTACGCACCAGCAAGGAAAAGCTTCCAAAAGCGGTTTGAAATCTTCACCTTCAAGCAATCTGTTTTGAAGATTTTTCTTTCTTTCAACAAGTGATTTTGTGTGAATGATAAGCCTTTGACGTTTAATCTGGTCACGCAGTAACCCCTTTAGAGCCTCTCTTCGTTTGCTTTTAAGAATGTCAATCGCCAAATTGCGTTGTTTTCTTTTAAGCATTCTGATTTGCTCAGAAAGAACATGCAGATTGCCGAGTTTTTGGATATTTGATTCAATTAATCTCATCTCACATGCAATTTTCGATAATTCCAGTTCAAATTTCAAACGCCCCAGACTTTCATAACTTTCGTTAAATTCAGTCAGTTTCAAGATTTTTTTAAGCTTGTTTTTGCTTGAATAATTTGAAATCGATGCGAAGAACCCTGTTTTTTCAAGATTTTTTTCTATTACATTCATAAGTGTTGTTATTTGGTCAATTTCAGCTTTTTTCAGAACTTCCCGAGACTCTTTTATAAAGTGCATTTGGCCCATTGTTTTTTCCTGCTCTGTTTTTTGAACAGAAATTTCCTGCCAATTTTGTTCCAGTTTAATAATGCTTTCGCACTTGCTTTCAGAATCTTTTATTGAGTTTAAAAGTTCTTTCATGTCTTTTATATCGACTAATATCGCGTTTTCAAAATCCGAATCCAAGTCAACTTTGTTTGAAAGTAAATCTTGAAGTTGAAAACTCAGTTGTTTTTGATAATTTAATCTGCCTGCACGAAGTGCTAAAAACGGTGCACCAAGCTCGTTTAAACGCTCAGCTACAACATCAACGGCTTTGTCCATACGGGATGCTACCAGAACTGTTTTGCCGTTTGATATTAAATGCGAAACTAAATTGACGATGGTCTGGGATTTTCCAGTTCCCGGAGGGCCGTAAACTGCCACAAAGTGGTTGTTTTCAAGACTTTTAAGAACATTCTCCTGAGAATCACTCAATGAAAGTGGAGTGATTGCCGCAAAATCTTTCAAGTCTTTGAGTTGTTTGATAGGATTTTCCGCAAGTTTCCCCTTTGTTTGCAAATATTCTTCATTGATAATATTTAAAGCTGTTTCTCTATAGACCCCGCTTGGTTTTTCAGCTATTTGCATCAGTTCGTGTAAAACTCCGGCCGTGACCGATGGTCTTTTGGTCAAAATTATCGAATTTTGGTTAGTTAGGGTTATTTTGTCAAGTTTTATAGCAGTTTTTACTGTATGTTGTTCTTCTTCAATTACTTCTTCCATGTTTTCAAAATCAATTTTTAACTCTTCGGTATTTTCTGCATAAAAATCTTTTGAAATATTTTCTTCATCAACGTCTTCTGAATGGTCGATTTTAATCTCAATGTCGGGCACAATCGATTTTAGAGTGGTTAAAAAGATTTCCATTTTTTCGTCAGTAATCGGAAGGTCAGGCACAACATCCAAAAGTCCTTCCAAAAATTGTTCAACTTCGTCCTCATCGTCGTTTTTCTTCATCATTGCCGTCAACGCACCTGTGTTTAAAGACAATACTTCATCTTGAAGAATGCAATTAATATTAACGCCGTTTCTTTCAAGTTTACAAGGCATATATAAAAGTGGGGTCAAAAACTCGTTTTGCTTCTTTTTTGAGCTTCTTCCGACTAAAAACAAGTAGCCGTAAATCAAGTATTTATCTTTTTGACTCAATTCGCTTTGAATCATTAATTCGGTAATTTTGCTGTCAGAACCATCCAACCGCAGGTAATCCCCAAAATTATGAAAAAGTTTTTCTTCTTCTTTCAAAAAAATCCATTTATTGTCTTTATCCCCTTTTAAATTTCTGAAAGTCGAACTTTTAACCTCTTCCCTCACGCAGTCGTGGAGATATTGGCTTAATTTTTTTATAAAACTGTTGTTGAACGCCGAGTTCAGTGCCCTTGTCGCCTCTTGAAGCATAATTCTTTTTCCTTTTCACTTTTCCCTTTTTACTTTATTTTATTTTAAGTTAAAATGGAGCAATGAACATCGTTAATCTATATGAGAATTATAATAAGTATTTTAGTGCAGAGAAGAAGGCGATTTTTGAGATTTTCTCAAAAATCGCCTCAAAAAACAATTTCAAAATTTATTTGATAGGCGGCATAGTAAGAGATTTACTCCTCGGTATAGAAAATTTGGATATCGACATCACGGTAGAAGGCAATGCAATTGACTTTGCAAACTTCCTTGTAAAAGAGTGCGGAGCAAAAATTGTAAGTATTCATGAGGATTTCGGCACTATTAAAGTAGAAATATCAGGGCAAAAAATTGATTTAGCTTCAACTAGAAGCGAAATTTATCCTAAAAAAGGGCATTTGCCATGTGTTGAAAAAATTGGCTGCACGCTTGAGTTTGACGTAATTCGCCGTGATTTTACTATAAATTCGCTCGCTTTATCTTTAAATGAGGATAATTTTGCTGGTTTGATTGACTATGTTGGTGGATTTGAGGATTTAAAATCAAAAAAAATAAGAGTTTTGCACGATATGAGCTTTGTAGATGATCCCACAAGAATAATCAGGGGGCTAAAATATTCGCTTCGGCTTGGTTTTGAGATAGAAGAACACACTTTTGAACTCCAAAGAGATTATCTTGAAAATATAAATTACGATATGTGCTACGCAAGGGTCAAAAATGAGCTCAAACTGACTCTGGGATTGAATTTTCAGAAAGGATTTGAAAAATTCATTAATCAGAAAATTTATAAATTAATTAGTCAAAAAGAGATTGAAGTCCCAAAAATTAATATTGAAGATTTAATCAATAAGTATAAACCTCAAAACCTTTGGCTTGTGTATTTGGGGGTTATTGGAGTGCAAGAAAACGATGATTTTTCAGACAAATTGGAATTGACAAAAGTTGAGAAAAATATTATATTGGGTGCCAAAAGCCTTTTTGGGGCTGATGTGAGTGACGATTTTGAAATTTACAAGGCTTTTGGCACCCAGAAAATTGAAAGCTTGCTTATTTTATCGGTTTTTAGAGACAAAGAAAAAGTTTTCAGATATTTAGATTTTTTGAGAGAAATAAAATTATCTGTTAATGGAAAAGATCTTTTAGAAATAGGGATTGCACCTTCAAAAACTTATACCGATGCGTTTGATTACGTTTTAAAAATTAAACTCAAAAACCCTCATATTACTAAAAAAGAAGAGAAAAAACTTTTAAGCGAATACATGAGTGCTATTGATTTGTAACCGTTTATTAAGTCATGTTAACAACAATAATGCAAACCTTTCAAAAAAAGGTTAAAATGAGGAAATGGATATTATTAAAAATCTGAAAGATTTTAAGTTAACACACAAACAAAAAGTATTTGCTGGTTTTTTGAATGCGAACATCAGCACTTACTCTTGCACTGAAAAAATTACGAATAAAGCTTATATAAGAAAATATTTTTCACCCGAGAATGATTTTTTAATTTACTCTACTGCGATAGCTGATCCTGCAAGATTGTTGATACGTAAAGTCGTATGATTTCAGGGTGAACATTCTCATTAGTCTTTTGTTGTGTCCCAAGGAATTGTGGGCGAAATTGTACAGTAGTCCCAAATTGCGATATAAATATGACTTGACAAAAGTGCTTTATCGAGTAGAATTTAATTATGGCTGTATTGGGGCGTCGCCAAGCGGTAAGGCACTGGTTTTTGGTACCGGCATTCAGAGGTTCGAATCCTTTCGCCCCAGCCAATTTAAGTCTTGAGTTTTAACTCGAGACTTTTTTGTATGCCTGGGGCAAGTTTCGAACCTATATTTTTGCTCGTACCGCTCGCAAAAAAAGAGGTTAATCGATGAATCGTGGAACCTCTCACAAAGCGAAGCTTTGTCGAGGTGAGGGCTCTACGATAAACAAGGTTGTGCGAAGTGTTAGCATGAGCAGAACCGTAGTTTAACGGATGCAGCCAGCTAGATTTTGAGGATTAAGTCCGTAAAAATCTGCGTGCCTGCCTTTCGCCACAGAATTAAGGACATAAAAAAACTTGATTATTGGAGTATGCCTAGTGGATTCGTCCTATATGTGGTTATTCAGAATATATATATTTAAAATACATTTTTAATTAACCAAGATGTTCCTTCAATAAGTTCATTAACTTCTTCTTTTGTTGGTTCTTCTTTTTTATTATGGTCACATTTATTTCTTATATCAGCGAGATATTGAATTTTTCTAAAACTTGATATTTGATAAATATTATTCGATTTTAGTAAATCATTAAAGTCATTTATAGTTGGACTTGTTTTGTTTATTTTTAATTCATGACTTTCACATATTTCAGATAAATGCTTTTCAATTACAACTCCACACATTGCTCCAGCAGCTCTTATAAAGCCATTTCTATTTAGATTTCTTGCGGCTAAAATATCATCATCAAACAAATCTGCTTGCAACATTGTCTTCAAAGAAAATAAAGTGCTTTTAAAAGTTTTTTCAACGGCAATTAAAATACTAAGTTGCATTTGAAATTTAATGTAAGCATCCTTTGGGCTACGAATAGTTCTTCCAGAAGGAGCCGTTACTGTTAAAGCAGCTAAAGCATCTTCAATAACATAATTTTCGTATTTAATATCTTTACGTTTAACTTCTTTTTCATAGGATTTTTTAAAATCATCTAATCTTTCAGGCAAACATAATTTTATTAAATAAATTGATTCTGAATACCACCCTTGATATTTTGTAAAAAAATTAGTCCAAGATTCTTTTTTTTTATCTTTTGAGCTAGAATCATCAAAAGTGGTATCATACCAGCTTTGCAAATTAATTCCCAATTCAATAAGCCGATCTAAATCTTTTTCATATTTGCTTTTCTGAGTTGAGCTATCTTTATCTGTTTTACTATTTTTAGTCCCCATTTTTACTCCTAAATAGTTTAATTTTTTCTATAGTATAAATCGTTTCGATAGAAGTTGCAATGTTATATAAACTTTCCGCAATAGTTCGAACTCTGCCCGCTAGCCCCAGCCATATAAAAAGAGAGATGGAAAAATCCATTTCTCTTTTTATATGTTTAGGAATGAGGATTCGAAACTCTTACAAAGCGAAGCTTTGTCGAGGTGAGGTCTCTACGACAAGCAAGCACAAGTGAGCGAAAGTGAATGGTGCGTAGTTTGACGGATGCAGTTAGCTAGATTTTGAGGACGTAGTCCGTAAAAAATCTGCGTGCCTGCCTTTCGCCCCAGTCATTAAAAAACTCCTTAGAACAATGTTCAAGGAGTTTTTTGTATATCTAGTGGCAAGGTTTGAACATGCTTAAATCTTTTATAAGACAATTAATTTCTACTGAGAAAATCGTCAATTAATTCGGCAATTTCATTGCAATGTGTTTCCAGAGCAAAGTGACCTGTATCCAAAAGATGAATTTCTGCCTCAGGCAAGTCTTTTTTAAACGCTTCTGCACCAGGAGCGACAAATATTTCATCATTTTTACCCCATAGAGCCAGAAGAGGAGGTTTATGTTCCCTTAAAGCCTCTTGCCAAATGCTATATAAAGGAAGATTTGTTCTGTAATCATAAAAAAGATCAAGCTGGATTTCCGAATTTCCACTGCGGTCCAATAAGCTCTGATCATATAACCAACCATCAGGACTTACATGATTTATTTGCTCCTCGGGTACCCCATTAAAGTACTGCCATTTAGTAGCTTTAATTGAAGTTAGCCAACGTAATGCTTCTCTATCTTCTTCAGAATTGCTTTCCCAGTAAGTTTTTATTGGATCCCAAAATCCGGCAAGTCCTTCATCGTAGGCATTTCCATTTTGGCTTATGATTGCACGAACTCTCGAAGGGTCATTGTGAAAAAGTCTAAACCCGACTGGAGCTCCATAATCAAATACATACATAGAAAATTTATCTATAGAAAGTTGACTTAATAATTCCTCCACAAGATTAGCATAAGTATCAAATGTATATTCAAAATTGCTTCTATCTGGGCTGTCACTATGTCCAAATCCAGGGTAATCAGGGGCTATTATGTGGTATTTTTCAGCAAGAAGGGGTATTAAATTTCTAAACATATGAGAAGATGTTGGGAATCCATGTAAAAGTAATATAACAGGATTGGTACTGTCACCGGCTTCTCTATAAAATATTTCTGTTCCTTCAATTTTTTCTTTGTTATAGCTAATTGGTATTATTTTAGTTTTTAGTTTCATATTTTTCTCCTTCTCAATTAAAACTTAAAAAATCTGACTTTATTAAGAATATGTTTTAAATGGTATCGTTTACAGATAAAAATACTATTGCCTGATGTATTAAAACTCTGAATAGGCCTAAGCCCATCAATGTAATTTACCCAGATAATTGTTTCAGCATTGGTAATAGAGTTCTAAATTCTTCAACATTTTCCAGCAAAAAAGTTCTAAACTCGTTTAACAACCCCAGCCAATTTAATCCTTGTAGAAACACAGGGATTTTTTGTTTATTATAAATTGTGGGCAAGTATGCCTACCTTACTTGCTGGATATTTATATCCAATTTCCATTTATATTTTTGCGTTGTATAGGTTCTCCATGTGCAGGACATAACCAATCAAAATCTAATAACTTAATTTTTTCCACGGATGATTTTAGTATTTCATTATTCCAGTTACCTGATCCTGGAAGTAATTTTACCGATCCATTTTTGTTTGAAACTAAATCTCCCACAAATAAGATTTTTTTATATAAAAAACATACATGACCAGGTGTATGTCCCGGAGTGTATATTACTTCAATAGTGAGAAAGTCTTGTTTATCCGTAAAAAATGAATCTACATTTGGTTTTTCAACCCTAATAATTAATTGAACAATTCTTTTTATTCCAGGTCTGTTTTTTTTACCATTAATAAATGGTAAATCTTCTTTGGTTGACCATAATTTAGCACCTGTATATTCTTGCAATGCTTTTGCATTACCGATATGGTCCACATCATGATGAGTTAAAAATATATGTTTAGGAATAATTTTCAAATCACACATTTCTTTAATAATCTGTTTACTTTTTCCAGGATAACAAGTATCAATTAAAACAGGCTCTTCACTGTTAATTAAATAAGAATAACTTCCTTTTGTCGATTCCAGTAAATATACGTCTTTTATTATTTCCATTTTCTTTTCCCCTATTCATTTTTAATCCACGCTTTCTTTTATTAGTTTATTCTATCAAAAAATAAATTGCCTGTAATCTCTACCAATTGGTAAAAAGATTCAAAATACTAAAGAAGACTCACAAAAGTGGGTCTTCTTTCAATGTATAAAATTATACAACTATTTATCAACTAAATCTTTCATTATCTTTTCTAATTTTTCTTTTTCTATAAAACCTTCAATTATAGAAAGTTTTTCTCCTTTAGAATTTAAGATAACAGTTGTTGGAGTTAAGATTACATGATATTCTTTGATTAGTTTTTTTGTATAATCGTCATTGTTGGTCACTTGAACTTTAACTAACACAATTTTATCTTTATATTTAGGGTAAACTTCATCTAGAACTGTATCTAATTTTTTGCACTCCGCACACATTTGCGATGAGAATTTAATAATCTGTGGCTGGTTAGTAGCTGCTTTATTTTCAACATTTACTTCAGGCTTTGCCAAAATCTTGTATGCGACAATTGGAACTATAAATATAAGTGCCATTATTATAAAAGTTTTCTTATCCATTGTTTTTCCTCCTGTATTTTTAATAGATTACAATAAAGCTCCTATAAAAACAATTAATATGAAAGACTCTACTTAGGCTATTATCTGTTTTAATTTAGTGGAATTAACCCTTTAGAATATCCGTTTAGGGGGGTCTTTTTTTTATTTAAATAGTAAATATAAATATATGAAAAATAAGAAAAATTTATTTTATAATTTTACAAACAAAATGTTCGTTGTTTTAGGTGTTTTATTTTTTTGTAGTGCCCAAAATTCGGTTTTGGCTGTTGATGTTGATAATTGGACAGATTTGCAAACCCAGGTTCAAAATTATACTACTCCAATAAATATTACAGTAACTAAAGATATTGTGAATGCAGGAGAATCTACTATTACTAACTCCAAAAGCGGCACCTCAATTGACGCTTCTCATTCTCCGTCAAATTATAATATTTCAGGAAATAATGCTACTCAAATATTTAATAATACAGGTGGGCTTTCAATTTTAAATACAATTATTAAAAATGGAAAAAGTCAATTTGGCGGAGCAATTATGAATTATGGCACACTAAATGCAGTTGGAGCTACTTTTTCTAACAATGTTGCTTCAGATCCTCTCGGTACACTTTATGGTGGTTTGCTAACTGGAAGTGGAAAACCTCTGCCTGGAAGTAATCCTTCGGATCCAATGGGTGAAATTACTAAAAGTGGTCTTCTAGGTGTAGGCGGATTTTCTTTACTGGACTATGTACCTTCAGACTCAGGCGGTGCGATTTATAGCAATGGTGGTGAATTAAATATATCAAGTTCTCTGTTTTCCAACAACAGAACCAGGAACACAACTTCATCTGTCGGAGGTGCTATTCGAGCTTATAATTTTGGAATACAAGATACAATTACAGGTTCTACCTTCGATGGTAATAGTTCAAGATGGGGTGGGGCAATTGGAAACTTTAACTGTGATGGAATCTCTACCATCGATAATTCAACATTTACAAACAACTATGCCTCTACACAAGGCGGAGCAGTCTACAGCTATGGATATGGAGGAACAATCCTCACTGAAATTAAAAATTCAACTTTTACAGGAAACAGTTCGGGCTTAGCAGGCGGAGCAATTTTAAATAAAGCAGGCCTTAATGAATCTTCGTCAACAATTGATTTAACCATTGATAATTCAATTTTTACCGGAAATCACGCAACAACTAATATGGGTGGAGCAATTTTTGCTTTTTCAGGAACTGCTGTTATTAAAAATTCAACTTTCAATGGGAATTATTCCATTGATGGAGGTGCTATTTGTAATTACAAGGATGTAAATAATCCAAGTGGAACATTAATAATTAGTGATTCTAGTTTTAATAACAACTCTTCAACTATTTATGATGGAGGGGCAATTGATAATTACGCAACCACGACATTAACTAATACACCTTTTACGTCAAATACAGCTGCTGGATCAGGTGGTGCGATTTACAATTCAGGGACTCTAACTGCCAATAACGCTACTTTCTCCGGAAATACAGCAACAGACGGCGGAGCAATTTACAATACAGGAACCGCTACCTTTACCAATACCACTTTTACCGGAAATAATGCAACGGCTAATGGTGGAGCGATTTATAACAATGGTACATTATATCTAAAAGCAGATGGCGGCCAAGTTATATTGTCAGGTAACACAGCAGGTGCTATACACAACGGGCTTTATAATCATGGAACAGTATATTTAAATGCAGGGAACGGTGGGTCAATAACATTTAATGATACGGTAAATTCTTCCGATATAACCACTAGTACTATAAACATAAATTCGCCAGCTGTTTCTTCTACATTGACAGATGGAACAATTAATTTTAATAACAATGTGACCAATTCAACTATTAATCTTTATGGTGGACAAATACATCTGGGTGTAGACAGTGCATTAACAGGTGGAAGCTTGAATATTTTCGGCTGTGCTCTAAGTATGATAAATAATGCTGTTGGGGCTTCTGCATTGCAAACATTAACTCTTGCAGACGGTACAGTAACGCATATGGGTATAGATGTTGATTTGGCAAACAAAATTTCTGATAGGATTATTGTTACTGCAGCCGCTTATGGTAACGGAACAATATCTGTCGATGATATTCACCCGATAAGTTATTCAAATTTAAGTAGCTTATCTACTCCATTTGCTGATGCTGCATTTAGGGACAGAGTTTTAGTTTCGGTAAAAACTCTTTCAACACCACTTTATTTATACAATGTAGGTTACAGTGCGACGTCAGGTGATTTAACCTTTACAACAAATGGTTTTTCTCCCAATTCGATTTCAAGTGCTGCGGCTCAAACTTCAACTTTCCTATTGCAGACATCAATTGATAAGCAACTTTTCGGAAACGTTGAAGGGTTTATGTCTTTTCCTTTGTCTGCAAGAGAATCAACCATTTGCTGTGAATTAGCCAAAAATCCCAATAGCCCAACCACTGGTAGTGCGTGTCCAATTTCAGGAAATGGAGTTTTTTCTCCTATTTATTCATGTGATTTAAACAGGGGCATTTGGGTAAGAGATTTTGTCAGCTTTGAAAATATACCTTTAATAAATGGTCCAAATGTTTCTACTATTGAATATGGAACATTAATAGGTGCGGATGCTCCACTAAGACGTTTAGGACATGGTTTTGTAGGAAATACTAGTGCGTTTGTGGGTTATTTAGGTTCAAATCAAAATTATGATAATATTGGGGTATCTCAAAACGGAGCCTTAGTAGGTTTGGCAGAAAATATGGTTAAGAAAAATTTCTTTTTGACATTAATGGCAAGTGTAGGCTCAAGCTTAGGTAATGCAAATACACCGTATGGTACAGATAATTTCTCATCATTATTTGCCGGTTTGGCGGGAAAAGGTGGATATAATTTTGAGTTTAAGGACGGAGAGTACATTATTCAGCCAAATTTAGTGTTGGCATACACGTTTATAAATACCCCTGATTATCAGGCAGCTTCTGGCCTGAATATGTCTTCAAAACCTTTAAATGCTATGCAAATTGCACCTGGAGTCAGGCTCATTAAAAATATGAGACATGAAAAGGGGCAAGTTTATTTGCTGGCCAACTGGGTCTACAATGTAATGGATAATGTAAGATTTACTGCAAACGACGTACAATTGCCACAACTTTCAATTGCACCATATATTGAATACGGTATTGGCTTTCAACGAGTATGGAAAGAAAGATTTACAGGATTTTTTCCAAACAGTATTAAGAGGCGGTGGAAGAAACGGGGTTGCATTACAATTCGGACTAAGATGGGCCATATAATAATACCTACTTGCAATCAAAGCAGGACTTTAATTTGAATAGTAGATTGGGTTTACTAACCCAACAACATAGAACAAGTTAGGCTTTGATTGCAAATAGGTATAAGAGATTAAATTTTAGTTAATACTTTTTGTCCTAAGCCCAACATTTCTTTAATTATGTCAGTAAGCCCATTGAAATATTTATTATTTTGACTAGCGTATATTTTCATCGCGTTTTTAACAGAATCAAGTAATTTATCAGGTTCTGCCAGCAAAGTTTTTGGAGAAAAAGCAAAAAACTCACGAACTTCATTAGATACAGGAGTTATTGTACCTTCCTGTTTTACGGCAATACTTATAAAAGGTAATTCTTCTATCTTCGCCTTAATTTGTGGATTTTGCTCAAGAAAAATTTTAGCTTCTTCAATCAATTTATTTCTTTTTTCAGAGGCTTGTTTTAAAGAATTTGTTAAATTTTGGTTATTAGAATCACCTAATAATTTTGTAGATGTCTCATAAATATCTTCTTCTTGTTTAACTATTTTGTTTCCAATGGTTCCTAAGTCCTTGTCAACAAGTTCTAAATAACTAAAAGGATTAAGCATTTTTAAGTCGTTTATATTATCTCCAGAGGATATAATAAGATCATTGGTCTTGTTTTCCAAAATGTTTTTAACAGCCAATTTTGTATCATAAAGTTTGTCTAACTGTTCATCTTCTACTTTTGGTAAAATTCTTATGGATGGTCCGTTCCCGCATTCAGAATCAAAAGGGGTTGCCTTTATGTCGAATTTAATAGAGTTCCCAATACTTGCACTAATACTATCTTTTATTTGATTAAGTTTTTCCTGGTTATTTGATAAATCTTTGCATAAGGCAATATTATATCCAAGCTTCCCGTCATTTTGGACGGAAGCAAAAGGGGAAGATTGATGATTATAGCCTCTACGATTTAGTTGTTGTAAAATAGTATCGCTATATGTATCACTAAATTCATTAATTGGGGAATCAAAAACGTCAAACCCAAAACTTTTTAAAGTTGTTGTAAATTTAGATTTTATGACATCACCATCCCAGTTTGTTATTTGTTTGATTTCTTCTCTTTTTTTAATGCTTAAAGGGTTATCAGAACTAACCTCAAGGCCATGTTCTGATTTGAAAAATTCTTCAGGATTATTCAAATGATAAATTTCTCCGCCATTATTTGTAATTAAGGTTTTAGGCAAAGGTATTTCTACACCCTTTTTCTTGATATTATTTACGAACTCAAGAAATTTAGGGAAATTTCTTCCGGTTGTTATAATCAATTCAAAAGCCTCTTTAGCAGAATTTATAAAATCTGTAAATGGACGGTAAATCGAGCTGAATTCTTGTTTGTTAATAGGTACATTCGATCTGCAAATAGTATCTTGTGAATAATACATAAAAGTTTTATCAAAATCAGATCTTAAGTATGTTTTGCTGGTGCCGCATTCATTTTGACCAAAATAAATCGGCTGGGTTTTTCTATTTAAAGTAAAAAAGTTTGAAGATATAAGCACTACTTTACACCATTTAATTTTAAGTATATTGTGCTTATATAAGCTCAAAACATAAAAAAATTTGCTATAATTACTAATTGAGTTAATAATTTGTTGCAATATGAGACTGATGCACAAGTCCAAAAAATACAAAATTTTGGCCAATTTGGACTTGTGCTACGTCTCCTACGTCTAGTGTCAAAATGGCGGAAAAGTGTTATTTCCCGCCATTTTTCACTTTTGCTAGGTCGACCACTGCCCGTCAAAAAATGAGCTTTTAAAGACGTGCATTGGTCTCAATATAGGCAATAATTCAATGAAGGACACAGACTGAAGAATGACGCCAAGCTTTTACTCTTAACGAAAGTAAAACTTTGCTTAGTTTGCTTGTGATTATGCTAAAATCTAAAATCACGCTCTCCGTTTTTGATACTTTCCAAATTTTTCTTTAAAATTTCTTTTGTTTTCTCGTTGGGGATATTTTCAATTTCCTTCAAAAGTAATTTTTCGCCAACATTTTTGGTTGACGTAGAGGCATAATCCTCTAAATATTCTTTTAAAGTAATAAGTGCATTGGGGTGACAGCAATTTTGGATTTGTTTGCTTTTACAAAGTTCCATAAATCTATCGCCTGTTCTTCCTTCTCTATAGCAAGCCGTACAAAAACTTGGGATATAACCTAAATCAATCAACCATTTTATAACTTCATCAACAGAACGTCTATCGTTCACATCAAACTGTGAAGAATCATCATCCTCAGCTTCTGGAGTATCATAACCACCAACACTGGTTTTAGAGCCGCCACTTACTTGGGAAACCCCCAAATGTAAAACTCGTTCGCGGCATTCTTTACTTTCTCTTGTCGTAACAATCATACCTGTATATGGGACAGAAATACGAATACAAGCAACAAGTTTTGCAAAAACGTCGTCGCTTATACCATTATCAAATGCTGATGGGTCTATATCATCTGCACGTCTTATTCTTGGAAGGCTAATTGTGTGAGGACCAACTCCGAATTTAGCTTCCAAGTGCTCTGCATGCATCAGTAATGCAGAAAATTCATAGCGGTATCTTTCTAAACCAAATAATACGCCTAATCCAACATCATTAATGCCACCCTGCATTGCTCTATCCATAGCTTCTGTATGATAATAATAATTGTGTTTTGGTCCTGTTGGATGTAATCTTTCATAACTTTCTTTATGATAAGTTTCTTGAAAAAGAATGTATGTTCCTATGTCTGCATCATGTAATTTTTTATAATTTTCAACTGTAGTTGCAGCGATATTAACGTTAACACGACGAATCGCACCATTTTTATGATTAACATCATAAATTGTTTTAATACTTTCTAATATGTATTCAATTGGGTTATTAACAGGGTCTTCTCCTGCCTCAAGAGCTAAACGCTTATGCCCCATATCTTGAAGAGCGATAACTTCTTTGCGAATTTCTTCTTGCGTCATTTTTTTTCTGGGAATGTGTTTATTCTTTTGGTGATAAGGGCAATATACACAACCGTTTACGCAATAATTCGATAAATAAAGTGGTGCAAATAAAACAATTCTATTTCCATAAAAATCCTTTTTTATTTGTTCTGCCAATGCGTATATTTCTTTATTTTTTTCTTCAATTTCGCAATCTAATAATATCGCAGCTTCTCTGTGGGAAAGGCCTTTGCGTAATTTAGCTTTTTCTATAATACTCTCGATTAGTTCAATATTATTTTTATTTTTTTCAGCATATTCAAGCGTTTCAAGAACTTCTTGATGATAAATAAATTCATCAGCTTTTGAAGATTTTGGGTTGTACATATAAATTTTCCTCGCTATTGATGTTGTCTTGTAATAATAATAACTCAAATAAACAATATAGGAAAAGAGGATGCGGAAAAATTCGAAAAATGACAATTTTTCGTAATTTTTCAAGTCCGACCTGAGAAGTGCTAAATCCATACCGGCTACGGGATAGCCGGCGGTATGGATGAAAGCCGGACAAGAGAGATTGCGAGAAAAATTTTAATTTTTCCGCAAGCTCAAAGTTTATATGCCAGACAACATTTTCAAAATATAGCTAGGTATAAAAATATAAAATTAGTTTTTTAAATAATTTTTAAAGCAATCGAAAGTGCGATTTTTTTAAATATCTTGTGCGGCGAGAAAATATCCCTTACCAAAAATGTTTTAGGTTTAACATCGTAAAAATCATATAAAGTCTGAATACTCGGGCAGGTATAAGCTAGTTTAACAGATTTAAATTTATTAAATATTTCATTTGCTTTATCAGATGCAGTTTCACAGCTAATTTCCATAGGGACTGTTATGCCTCTATAGGGCTTATATTTTGGGTCTAGAATTCTGACTATTTCAATCGGCATTCCTGGCGATTCATATGGAATTATACCTCCGCTTTTTGTGCATCCCATTGAACT
>Ga0302271_10002587_pt1 | contig 16114 bp, 6 predicted proteins | sample III_Bog_N1_1_FD_198767 | JGI IMG/M metagenome (GOLD analysis project Ga0302271, IMG submission 198767) | Peat permafrost microbial communities from Stordalen Mire near Abisko, Sweden - III_Bog_N1_1 | ecosystem: Environmental > Terrestrial > Soil > Wetlands > Peat | place: Sweden: Abisko...
ATGGAATGGAAAACCCAGGCTGCATATCACTTGAAGGTATGAATTTTTTATTATTTTATCATTTATCAGTTTGAATTTGCTGCAATAATGCGGATGTTTAGCCTCTGACAAGCAAAAAAAATATTATTGTTTTACAAGTAAAATTAGTAAAATTGAATAGAATATCTTAATTTTTACTGTCTTTTTGTTGCTATTTTTTCTAGAGAAAAGATATCTCTTTGAGGAACCAAGAGAACCAATTACGTAACTTAGGAGAGCATATCTTATGCTACATGAGATCGCTCACTTATGGTTTGGAGATTACATGACTATTGATTGGTGGAATAATTTATTCTTGAAAGAAGGTTTTGCAACATTTTTTGGGAATAAAATGATCAAAGAATACTTCCCGAAAGAAGAATAATAAGGGTATTTATCTGAATTAGAGAAGCTCTACATACTGCCTGATGATAATAGCTCTTCATAACCAAGTAAAGAAAGACACATATGAATAAAATAGCTTATTGTTTTAAAAGAGTGGTTAACAAAAATAAGATATTTTACAAAAATTATTCTGAATTATTCATTTCTTTTATTTAATCACTTCTAGGCATCTCATTAAGCGGTGAGAAACTTGATTTTTACGACTACGAATGCATGAAGGCTCATAGCCATATTAGTTACGAGAAAGGTGGTTCATTTTTTTCATTTTTGGAGTCGAAAATCTACAAAGGAGAGGAGTTTCGAGATCGCATAAGACAATATCTTAAAGATCACTCATTTAAGGCTACAACAATCCAGTCATTTTTGAAGTTTTTCCCCTCAGAGATGTCGAATAAATATGTATTTACTAAGGGAGTAAGTTACTTGGAGTCGGGGGTGTTAAAATCAATAATGACATTGAATCTCACAAAGGAGGAATATTAGATATTTAATCTAACAAAATGGGTACTAAATAAAGCAGATAATAAGCTCGTTTTAGAGTAACTTGAGATAGATTTATCTGCCAATAATGAAGGTCAACAAGTGAATTAGAGTAACTTAGACTCAAAGTAAGAAGATCTTTCAAAAGTAGAGTTTCTTAACTAAGTCGATGGACATCTGATATTTTGTAGGCTTTCTGAGCAGGCCTTTAGTAATCTTTTCTAGCCTGAAATATTCGTTAATATGAACTTGGAGCAAAGAGTTTCTCTATGGAAATGTCTATTTTTTGAGTGCATTTCGTTTTCTCCAAAAGAAATCTTCAATCCTTTGTTTTTATCATGTATTTAATATGAGGAGAATCACGTAACTCTTCATTTTGTACTACGCTCATATGGAGAATATTGTCTGCCATTTTCTGATGAACAATAATTCAAATTAATAACCATTTATGAGGAGCAAACTAACCCTATTTCTCAGCGTATTTTCTTAAAGAATTTAATAAGATTTTTGAAATCTCAAGAATGTCTGATAAAACTCTTGAGTTACTTTGAAAATGAGGAACGACCTGTGAAATACAAGTATCTCAAACAACTAAAAGAAAAACTCATCAACCCAACAAACGACTAAGCAGAAATATTAGAAAAACTCATAATTCCCGTTCGTCCAACTGGAAAATGAAAGATAACAAAAAAGCAAGAGACAATTTTTTGCATAAATTAATCTATGTTTTGTTAAGTATTTAAATTTTACTAAAATAATATTTTAAAAGATAATTCTGAGATCAAAGAGATTGAGGATGTTATTCTTTAACATGGCTGATAGCATATCAGCATTATAATATTTAAAGGAAAAAACAAAAAAAACGATGCTTACAAAGAGGGATTATTGAGAATAATTAATAATTTGGTTGGATAATTTTGATGATTTATGTATCTTAAAAATTTGTGATATCTCTTACCAGAAGAGTTTTTTTTTCAGCTTAATTTCAAATTGTAAGTATTCCATTTTGGTTGAGATCATTTGTATATATATTGTTAGTATTTTATTTATTCCCCATATTGTTGGGTTAATAAAAGATAATATGTTCCAATTTTTTTTTGAGAAATAAATTTTTGTTTGAATTTATTATGAATGTAATTAAAAATAATAGATAACTGTGAATACAATCGAAATATCGAATAAGGAGAAGAAGAATAACAATAGCGCATTAACGATGATCTAACTGAAATATTGCAAATCTTAAATATCTTTTAACTGAAAGATATCTCTTCGTCTGCATTTACAAAAGCTAGCTGGGAATGAATGAGTTAGCAGAAATGTAAGTTTAAATCAGCTTATAATAATTAACATCACTCCTCAAAGAAAGTAAGAGCAGAGACTCAAAGTTTTAATTAAGAATTTTGCCAATTTTGGAGAAGAGACCTTGTAAATAGCAACCAACCGGAAACTTAATTATCTATTACTAATCACCTGACATGTTAATGAGCTAGTGTTAGTTTAATTAGTGATGCATTTAATTTAGAGAAAGGATAAGAAGGTCTAATGTGATTTTAACTAAATAAACCAGAAAATTAATTAGAAAGAGAGCCCTTTTTGGCTATTATTGACAGTGCAAGAGTGAGATTCAAATATTTAAAAAAAAATTTATCCATCTTTTTATCCTAACTCCGTTTATTTGTGTTTCTGTGTTTTTCCTTTGAAATTATTTTGTCTTTCACACAGGATAATTCAATTCACACCCTCTCAAAGATAGAACTATTGAAGCGATATTCATTTTAATTGAAATCTTTGTGAGTTTCTTAGAAAACTTCTAAAATCATTTGAAAATTGCATTTTTTATTAAATCTAAACATAAAGGATATTTAAATAATGAAAAATAAGTCATTTTCGTTTTGAAAAAACAATTAAACAAAGCACTCTATGCAAAATAAAGAATGTTTAGTTCAAGAATTGATTTAAAAAGATTGATTAGTAATCTAACCAGATGACTTGATCTGATTCTCAGAAAAATTCAAATAACACAAATTATTTATTTCTATCTCTGATGTGATTGTTGTTTCAAATCATCAAAAGGAAACTATCTAAAAAATAATTTGGTATTCCCTCATAAGAAATAGATAATTGAAACAATTTACTAATTCAATCTCTCTCTCTCTCTCTTTCTCTTCATCTGATTTGAAAATTAATGGGTAGAAGAAGGTGCCTTTTTGTGAGAAAGAATTATCAGGTTTAAAGAAGAAATTATTAGCATTTCTTTACAGTTCCCATTAAACTCCTAAAAAAACCCCCATAAATTTTCATGATTAATTTTAACAAATCCTCCTCCCTCCCCCCTCAATCAAATACAAATATTTCCTTTTGATAAAATACAATTAATAAACTTCGCAATAAAAACAAACAAAATCACTAACAATTTACTTCAATTATCATTCACCTCCCCCCACCCTTCTGTTCTGAGTTGTTAGTTCATAACTAAAAATGGAAAATGAGCAAATATACCAAGAGGATTAACCCTTCGATCAGATGGAAGAAGAAGAAAAGCATGAACAGAAAAGGAATAATCGTTTTGAGGATCAACCCTGCTAAAATAAGGATGATTTTAGACACTTACAAACAGATTTGAGTCACCGATAAACGAATGCATTTGAAGAAAAGGAAGTTTTTTCATTGTTTGAGTCTCAATTCTTCTCCAACAACTAGTCCAATGAAATGTATCTGAATTTCATATAACCAAGTGATGATTTCAAGCAGTAAATTGGATTGTACGACTTACCATACTACAATTCTCTGGACTATTGCAATGATCAATAGAATGAGCCTGTTTCTTTTTTCGATAAACCAAATGATCCCAACAAATTTTCTAGCTTATAGAAAGAAAATAAAGAAATCCAATTTTAGCGACCCTCAGAGAAGGGTTAAAACGAGCTTATTAATAGAGAACCCGAAGAAAAAGCAATGGAAATCGAAGAAACTCATAACGATGATGATCTTACAAAATCTTCAAGATTCAAAAAACTCATGGTCTCAGAGAATCAATCGACTGTTTAACTATTAACTTCTAAAAGACTAGCAATTGAAGACGACTCAACTCTTCCTTCAAAAGAATTAATCACCCAAGGGTAAGACGAATTATCAACAAAATAGAATACGTACAATTCAAGTTAATTGTAGAAAAATTATCAGAAGATAAAATTTGGGTAGAAATATTTAACAAAGCAGGAATAGAAATAACTTGTGAATTTACTCAACCCTAATTCCCCAATCAGCTTTCTGCCTTTGAGAATGTACATTTATCTAGACATTGTTTTAGATTTAGGATTCATCAAAGAAATGAATAGCTAGGAAGAGTATGTACGGTCAAATCATAACGAATAACTTTATTCTGGCATGAAATCTATTGTGAAACAAGTTCATCGTTTAGATACAAAAAGTATTGAAATCCATAACGAATTCAGCTTGAATCACATACATCTGCTTAAATACCTTGTAGAATACCTGCTGTCTCAATAGGACAAAAGAATTCAAAAGGAAGCTGAGACAATTGAGATTTTTAGAACGAATATTGAGAATTTTAGAGCAGCGATAAAAGCTTAAGGAAAGGATTTAGAGTTTAAAAAACATCAAAAGTTAAGATAGAAAGCATGCAACAAAGAGTTCAAAAGGATAACAGGGGAAATCAAGAACGATGAACTTGTCTTTTATGTTCGTTTTGCTGTGAATTATCTCAAAGGAACTCTCGAGAGCAATCTTTCAGGCTACTCTGCTGGGTTGCAAGAATTCATCTTTGGATCTAGTTATGCATTTCAACAGCATATTTCAGAAAAAGGTTATTATGATCCAATGGGAAAGATGTTCAAATTAAGAGATTGCTATCACATGACTGTTGCATTAACTGGGTTTCAGTATAGTTAAACTAAAATCGATGAGGGATATTCTAACTTTGTTGATCTGGTAACTATGGAAGGATTTTGTTTCCCCTGTGTAAATGTGTAATAATACATCACTTTACCTGCTAACTATGATCAAGAAAATGGCTTGAATTGCATGTTTGGGGATCTGCTAATTATAAATACGTTCACTCTCAACGATCCAACTGCTATGCAATTTCTAAAAGAAGAAAGAATCGAGTAAAGTCTATTGCTCAATGTAGAAAACATAGCAACTGATGATGATAATTCACTCACTCTAGATCTCTCAGAAAAGGACTACGCTAAGACACTTTTCTTCAGGAAATATTATTGTGATCAAATTCCTAACCTTGTTAGAATCGGCAATAAATGGAATAAGCGATGTGGATTCATTGATATACCTATTAAAAAAGCTGAGTCTTGAAAAAACAGATCTTATTCGTAATAGGTTTGTTCTAAGATCATGAAAATTCCAACCTTCTGATGTAGTGCTGAGATTGCTAGCGTATTTTAAAAAATAACAAAATCTATTTATTTTGTTGATTTGCAGTCCAATTTGGATATAAAATAATAAAAAAAGTCAATATTTATTAAACTTGTAGTAATTTATCACAAAACTTAAATTCACATGGATATAATTTCCTGACTTATGAAGAATTATTTTGCTTATTTGGTAATAGTAATAAATCCAGATTTTGGTTTTCCTTTATGATGATGTTGTGCCACTCGCTTTGCTAAAAAAATTGATTGACTTGGAAAGTCTGCGTTGAGAGAAACCTATTGAGAAGGAAATCACTTTAAGATTCTTTCTTTCTCTCTCTCTTCATCAAAAATCAAAAGGGATTAAAATATAAAAAGATTCTTGATTATTTGTGAAATCTCTGGAAAACTTAATAAATGGCAAGCGCTTCAGAAGAAAAAGGTAGCACTTTATCTTAAACATATTATTTCAATTTTGACTCATGAAGTAACTGGTTATTTGTGGTATGAAACAAATTAGCTCTTGAGATATTCAAGACATATTGCGGTAATGAAAGTGAATGCGATTATGCTTCGAATCTCATCAAATCACTGATTGATGTTATCTCATAGTCCTCAGGTATATTCTAACTATCACCTCAATTCAAAATAAGTGCCTTTGTTTTCAGAATAAACAATGCAAGGACTCACCAGAACTATCAAGCAAGCTGCAGAATACATTGTCGATCAATCACATAAAAGTGGATTACTTGGATCAAGAACTAATCTGTTCCTCAAGGTGAGATGATGAATTCCAAAAATAAGATTTGTTTTAAAAAACAAATAAGATAACCAATTATTTATGACAAAACTCATCAATGGAATGATTTGAAACAAAATTAGAGCTTGGCTAGCATCTTTCAGCACTACATAAACAAAGGACTCAGAGTGTATGGTGGAGAAAACATGACTGAGTTAAAACAAAACTTAAAAAAAGTAGCTAAAGAACTACTTGATGTTGCTGCTTAATCAAAAGAGAAAATTAGAAACAATGCACTAGAATTCATGCAAAATGGCACTGTAAAAAGCAAACTTTAGTTTCTTATGTGTTGAGATTCTGAAACTTCAACTATTAATGCTTTTTTGTTTAGACTATTTTGATATTGGGCCACTCTACCGTTGTTGCGGAATCTATAATTTATGCTGCAAGCAAAGGACTCAAGTTTTCGTGCATTGTAAGCGAAGCAAGACCGAAATGTGAGGGGTAAGACAAAAAAATAATGAAGAATTGATAATATTTTTTCATTTTTTCAACTAAAAAACAGATATTTGATGTACAAGAAACTGACAGCGAACAGAATTCCTTGTAAATTTATTTGCGATTCAGCTATTGGAACAGCTATGAGTGAAGCAGATGTGGTCTTGACTGGAGCAGAAGCAGTTGTTGAGAGTGGTGGAATCATCAATAGAGTAACAAAAAAACATACAAAAACTATGATTTTCTGTTCCATAATAATATCTAAAAACTGTTTTGTTTGTCTCACATGTAAAGGTTGGAACATACACAGCTGCATTGTGTGCTAAAGCATTGAAAAAGCAATTTTATGTGTTAGCTGAAAGCTTTAAATTCGCAAGGATGTTCCCACTGTCACAGAGAGATTTACCTGCGGATATTCGTAACTCCAATGATTTTGAGGTTGTCGGAGAATCGTTTGGCTTGACGAAAGAAGATATCAAGGTATTGAATCCTTTGTGCGATTACACACCACCTGATTTGATAACTCTCTTACTAACTGACGTTGGCATCTTTACTCCTTCTGCAGTTTCAGATCAACTCATTCAGATCTTCAATAATTGAATGGCGAAAGATATGAATATGTTTATGTGTTTGTATTTTACATAAAAAAATGGAAACAAATATTGACATTTCTTAAAAAAAAAGGTCTTGAATATGATCAATTTCCTTTAGATATTGATTCTTGGTCTTTCAATATTGAAAGTGGTCATTTTTCCTTTTGGCCTTTAGCGCGCAAGTGGGATATCTTTTTGTAGACGAAGACTGCTAGGATAATGAAACAGATGATTCCCATCACGAGATAGCTGATTCCTAGGAAGGAATTTCGACCTCCGAATGCGTTCGCTGTTGAGACGACAAAATATTTCTTCCCATCAAAGCTGTCCACTGGATATTCTTTTAAAGAAAAGCAAAGTTAACGTAAATGAGAGTTAAGGAGCATGCTATTTAAAATAATCAGGAGTAATATCAGAATATGCAGAAGTAAAACATAGTAGTTCTTGCTGCAGTGATAATGAAAAGACTTACAATTGGTGATTGCTATGGTATAGTCTCCCTTGGGAAGGCCGTTTTCGATTCTCCCCCATAACTTGCGGAAATATGGAAGAGCTGCTGTTCTCATCCAGACCATGAAATGTTCTAAGGAAAAGTGTTAGTTAATAAAAACATGTTTAGCATTGTGGATTGTTGGTGAACCAGAAAAATCAGTTCAAGGTTGATGTTAAAAAATGAAGGAATGAAGAATAAAATTACCATCTTCGACATCCAACCACTAGGTACTGGCCCAGTTAGCTCCTCCGTGTCGTTTGAACTTACTGCTCTTATCACTTGGCCAAGCGATGTTTGTGTTACTGATGGTAACCTTTTAGGTGTAGACATTCAAAGCGTTCGTAGGCTCATTGTACAGCACGTAAGTGTCTAAGTTACATAACAAATATTCACAGAATTAGTTGAGATTCATGACTTTAAGAGATATCACAGGAGAAATCTAAATTGTTCGATTAAAATACCATTGAAGAAAGAGGCTGCTATTAGGCCGCAGGGGCTTGCAAGATCTCCGGGAGGCAAAGGAGGATCGATAACCCTGTATTTGCTTAAGTCACTATTGTATTTTATGGGCGAGCAGTCACTGATGTCAGAGGATGACACGCTATCTCCTTACAGCTGGTTAACATTCTTTGACTTCACATATCGGCGGTGATTTTGATAGAAATTGTCAAGTTCGTAGTACACAAAAACTGGTCCCTCCATCGTTTCTGGGATAGAAAGGGACACGTAGCACATGGAAGGTGAGAATGCAGATCCCAAAACTGGCAGATTGGGTGCAGTACACTTGGTGTCATATCGCACAAGATGATCCTTAACCTTAGCAGAGAAAACGACGAGGACAATCCCAAACACCAAGAAAATGACAGCTAAAGCAAGCAAACAAACAATCCAGCATTGCATGAACGAGAAACACCAAAATAAGCTGCAAGAACGCAACAAGCAATCAAGAAAGCCTTACAGAGAATCGAGAAAATGATAATTGTGGAGTTGAGAGTTGGGACTGGCTGCCACGCCTTCATGATCTGCTGCTTGAACGCATGCAAGAAAGTCGTCTTGTCTTCTTTTTAAGGCTCTGACATGTTCTTTTTTATCTCAAATAATCAGTGAATCAAAAAAATAGTTTATCTATTACTATTATTAGTAGGACTCTAATCAAAATTTAATTTAATTTTGATGGGAATTTGGCTTTGTTATGTTTAATAACAAAGCAATTACCTTTAATAAAAGCAACTGGCCAATGCAATGAAAAAGGATTATGGAGCTAAAATAAAAAGTTTACATAAATCTGCTAATAAAAATAAATATTGTAGTTCATAACTCAATAACTAAGTAAAAGAGAGAAGAATAATAATTTTACATCCTTCAAGCAGTTGCTGCTGTTATTTTAGTTTATTATTTATCTTTGAATGAGTCTGAAAACACACAAAAGATTAACATAATAACACCAATCTTCCTCAACTATTTGATCACAACTGAACCTGTCAATGCTAAGATCTTTGTTCCATGTGGAGACCCCAGTTTGTAGCATTTTTGATTATTCATTAAACTAGATCCTTTATTTTTGCAAGTGAGGAGAAAGGTTTAAAAGAAAAAAAATCATTAGTTTTAACTTTCATAGATAATAGATAGTTTAGTTATGGATCAGGAGTTCTAGATATTTATTTTGTTTCGAGAAAGAAAGATGAACTTATTTAGAATACATAGATGTTAAATCATAAGCTTTTAGTTTAACATTCAGTGTTCATCAATCTAATTCCAAATTTGGAAACTTAATACAGAGCTAACCTTTTACTTTAGTGTTTGATCCAATAAGGGACACCTCTATCCTCAGGGGATGCTTCAAAGAAAGTAAATAATAAACAATTTCAGTTTACAAATTGAACAGATATTATTTTGAGTTAAAGCAAAGCACTAAGAACAAACATCAAGTTTTTGGAATTACATAAAAACTAATTGAATGCAAGGACCATAAACACAAAAGTAACCGAGGACATGATAAAATGTATCTGATATGAAGTAATTTCTCAAATTATTTATTTCTCATTTTTCAAATTTTGAAATGAAAAGAACTCAATATGGAATAATTGCCCGTAATTGTTTTTTGATTCTTTTCAGTTTAATTTTGAATCACATTTTTTGTAAAAATTTTTGTTGAATATTTAAGTGTTTATTCATATTGACTGATTTTAGCTATTTTTGATTTGAATTAGGAATCACCTTACTCTTTTAGTAATGATTTTTCTTTAAAAAAATCATATTTTTAATAATAAAATTACTACTATTTTTAGGAGGTGAGGGGATTGATTTCTCAATTTTCGCAAATAAATAATCAAGGCAATTTTTATTATCTTACACCCCAAAAGCTAGGTTTTTTTAAGCTTAAAAAATTAAATGTTATGAACCTCAAACAACCCATAAAAGTTAGTTACAAACAAAATATCAAAAAAAAGAGTAAAAAAATATTTTATCTTTTTTATGAATCTCAAAAAAGGAAGGAAACCTAAGAATGGTAGATGCTAAATACATACATACCTAGATCTCTTTGGTAGTATTATCTATTTGAAAGTTCATTTTATTTTTTTGAAAAAATAATTGTGCATAATTTATTTTCAAGAATTGATAGAAGAATCAATCCTTATTGGAGAAGTGTTTTTCTAAAAATTGCATCCTTATGAAAATTATATTCCATGAAGCCAGTGCCTTCAACTTTAAATCGAATTCTTTCATCAAAAACCAATAGCATTACTTTAAGTTTGGAAGATTTAGAAAAATATGGATGATAAGATTGAAAAAACCAACATAATTAAAAAGCCTTAGTCCAATAATTAATTGCTTCTAGGTAAAGAAAGAATTGCTAGCTTGCTATTGATAATTATTAAATTAAAATGACCTGTTTTTAATCAAACATTTGGACTCTTACCCCAAACTAAAGTAACATCAAATTATGCTTGCTATTGCTAATTTTTAGAAAAGAATGAAACACAAAATAGAAGAATTGTAATATTTTAAATTGAAAAATAAAGGAATGAAACTGAAGATTGTTTCAAATCAAAAATATCAAATCAGTACATCTAATTGTTCAGACGTGATTTCTATTTGATTGGACTGTGAAATGAAGCATATTGAGCTACTACATGAAATTTATTGAAAATTTATTTGTTCAAATTATTATGCAAGTCTTCATTTTTAGATCGGTGAAGTCTGTAATCAAAGTAATACAGATATTTTTTATTTTTATTTTCTATCTGATAATCTTAATCTATGGCTATCTGATATAATTCCGTATGAATTTTATTAAATAATTATTTAGCAAGCTGTATTATTATTATTATCATCCCACAATCGTTCATTAAAACTCTTCACACATTTGATTGAAATGTTGATGTTTCAAAGATGAGTATTTAGGTATTGAAAAAAGTTTTCGATTATTGCATTAATTGTTGTTATTGACTGATTTTAAGAGAATATTAAGGAAGTTGAATTGTTGAAATTGTTTGTATCTTTTGTTTGGTTATTTCAATAAATCAACAACAATTTTGATAGAACAACTTCTTTGATTAAGTTAGAATCAAAGAGAAGAGGAAGAAGAAGAATTCAATTTATTTCAGGAGCACTGTAGAGATCCTTTAATATGTCTTCTTCGGATTGACCTTAAAAATATATGAAATAATCTGAGTCATTGTATTCATTCTCTTCATAATAACAACTTTAGTCATCATCAAAATGATTCTTTGTTATGCTCAGCTCTGATGGGAAACCATACTTAGAAGCTGAGTTAAGAAGAGCTATTTTATAAAGATTTTCACTTGGCTATTCAGGATCAAATGATGCGTGCCTTTTGAGACTAAGTTACTCTAGTTCTTCCTCGCAACTCACAGTATTCTAAGCTAAGATAGCTTTTCTCTAAGGGTTGAAGAGAGATGGCTTCAAGCATTGATGTGGATGAAGAGAAACAGGTAATAAATTAAAATGGGTTTTGAAATAAATTTCCTTTTTTGGTGAGGGACAATTATGAACTTCTTCATCGAATTCATCTTCCGATTCTGAGGAGCAGTCTGTAGATAGGCACTCATGGAGATGATGAGGAGACCGAGGCTTGATAACATTCTTGGCAGAGGTTGTTTTGATACAGTTGAGCTTAGTAGCATTTTCTATTTTGTTACTAGAAATACTATTAGTCGGAACATCAATATGGCAGATGGAGTTAGGAACTGTCTTATGTGTGATCTCAGGAGCTGAGTAAATATCAGCGAGATCAAGCTCGTTTTTGTTGAGCATGAAAATCTTAGGAAGTAATTGCGTAGTTGACCTTAAAAAAGGGCGAAAAAGAACAAACTACTAAACAAAAAACACCTGATCCTCTTTTTCTTGTTAACTCTCTGCCAAGAGTTTATCTAAAAGGTCTTGATTTCAACTCTCAATTAATTATTATTTCCAAATTGTTTCATGCCCCTCCTCTCATTTGATTCAAGAATCAATATATTTTTCGCTTTTCTTTGTATGTTTTTCCACCAGAGGTTAATTCAAGATGCACTTCATATTTACACCAAAATTAAAATGATGTTGGTTCTATTCTATTGTCATTTTTTAAGCAAATACGTATTGCTTTTTAATGCTTAAAAATAAAAGCAATTTTGATTTGTTTTTGAATCAAATACATTAAGATATATACTTTTATGTTTAAATAATTCGAACATATGAATATTTCAGTCATATCCTCTGTTTTCAAGTGTTTATTTGCGGAAATATTTCTACTTAAGTTACATTTTAGGCTGTAAAATTGATTTTTAATCTTTTTTTTTGTTTATTTTATAATTTTAAAATTTTAGATGCGTCATTTCGACACTTTAACACACTTTTATGAAGGGTTATTATAGAAATTATGGATTTTAAAGTTGATTACTTATTTGTTGTTGAATTTATTCTTAGGAATACTATTGAATATCTAGAAGAATAAGTCATCATTAGGAGAGAATTTATAAAGATTTATTATTAATCTTCAGCTATTATTATCTTGCAGATTATTCTGCTATTTTACAATAAATTTTATGACTATTTTTGAAGGTAATGCCATGATTATTATTTTTTGTTTGTTGATTTTTAAAATTCACAATGGGAGTCAAAATAGACTACAAACTAGTTGGAAAGCATTTTATTAAAAAAAAAGAAAAGAAAAACTCAAACACAAAAGTGGAGAGCTGATTTTTTATTAGATAACTTAAAGGAACTTAGTGTGAGCTTTTTAGGTGAAAATGCAACAAAAATCACATTTAAAAAATTGCTATTATTTTCAATTAAATTTCTATTTGTTATAAAAGATTTCTTTCATTCTTTGATATTAAAGATAGTACCTTCTTTTTTGAAAATATTACGAATAAAAAATATCTTAAATATTATTTCTTTCTCTAAAAATTCATTGATATTTGTTTCTAAAAATTAGTTTAAATAGTTTTCATAGTTAGATTAATTTACCTTAACAACTTAGAGGTTTGAAGAAAACAAAATACAATATATCTTGACAATTGTTAAATTGTCTTTGGTTAAATTGAAATTTTTAAAAGACATTTCTTTTTATTTTTATTATTTTTATCAAATTTTTATTCTTAATAATTCCAACCCAATTAAATCGTTATCAAAATTATTTCCAGAAGCAACTTTATAATAATAAAAAATGAATGTTCAAACTAAAAGAGCACATGAACAATTTTATTTATTATTTCTATCTTTTTGCAATCATTTAGTATCCTTATCATGAATTGCGTATCTTAAGATTATTCTCTGATCACTCACAATTTCTATGGGGTGTTGTACTGTGCAAAGTATTAAATGGCATTCTTAGCAATTCTCTCGTAGATCTCTTTGGTTGGCTTTGCATTCCAGTCGTCTTTAATCTCAACTAATCCAACAGGTAGTCCATCTTTTTAAGGATAAAATGAAACATAAGCTCCATTTGCGATTTGGGTTCTGAAGAAATAATCAACACCTGGAGTTGGCTTGAAAACCACAAGAACTCCCTTGACAGGATAGACATTAGGATCGTTGAAAAGCTGACCAGAAGCGATTCCTGCGCAATTGAAGATGTATTTGTTAGGCAGAGCGAGAACATCGTTAAGATTGTTGAAGTGTTTGTCAACGAAAGTAACTCCAAGAGAAATGAGATGGTTCTTCAGATCAGGCATGAAGATATCAGCATCAATGAGAAGAGTTGAGAAGTAGTGAGCGTCGATGGTGTCAACTCCATTCCAAGTGACTTTAACGTCTTCGTAGTCCTTGATGAGTCCATTAGGAACACTTCTCTTAACGTAATCGATTGAGTCTACGTGAATTGTTTTTTTATGGGATAATCCACCGTATTTCTTGTGAGCCATCATCTTTTCATAGAAAGCATAGCTCAATCTGCAGCATAGCTCGTGTCTTTCTCTGGTTTCATTGCTAGCTGAATAGTCATATCCGTAAGGGCACCAGAATCCACCAGCAATCTAAGAAGTTGTTGGAAGAGAGGCATCATCAGTTTGGCTGCAGAATCCATCAGGTTTAACAGTCTTGTCTGCGTAGATAGTAACGGAGTATCCATTTTCTCTCAGCAACAAAGCTGTGAACAAACCCATGTATCCACTGCCAATAATTGCGACATCCTTTGACTGAGAGCAATCATGATATTTGCTAGAGAATTTATTGAATGCAAGTGTGCAATAACCATATCCAACTGAAACACCACCAGCGCCGTGTCCGTAGTTGTGGAAGATCGATTTGTTGCCAATGATTTCTTCTTCAAGACGTACACCACCTTTTCTGAAAGGACGCAAGCCTGACTTTAAGCCGACAATTCTATCTTCAGTTAGAATAGGAGCAACTAGCTTGATGACTCTTTTGTTAGATGCGTTAGGGCAAGTATTAGTATTACTGCAGCTCATTTGGTCTATTTTCTTCACTTTTTATTTCTTCGAAAGTATCTTTTTTTTTAATTTATGATTTTTCCAAAAATTGCAAGGAAACTTTTCAGGATTTAATATCCCCCCAAATACAGTGTTTACGTCGATATCACCCTTTTTACTGCGAATCCTTAAATACTATTAATCCCTTATGCCCAAAGCCCTAGGTTTCAAATATCACATTTTACAACTGTATTATGGAAAATTTGATCATCAATAACCAAATCCACTGCTTTCTTCTTTTTGGTCTCGATTTCTACTTGGACCAGATGCTTTCAAGTTGAAAAGCAATAATACTAATAGATATTCATAATTTCTTCAAATTTGTATCGATATACATTGAGAGTATTAAATGGTAAAGCATCTTGGAAGTTGAGCGTATCTTTAGAGGAAAAAGATATTCTTTTTTAGATTTGAGATTTTTTGAAAAGAAAGATCGAAAAAGAAAAAAAAATATGGAATTTGTAAGAAGAGAAAAAGTGCGCAATTATTTGAAAGAAATACAATAAGATTGAAGATTGGAACAATAGTCAATAAGATTTAAGAGAATGTGAAAAATGGGTTAAAAAATAAATATGCATCTTAGATTTTTAGATTATCTTTAATAAAAATCAGCAAAGAAGGGATTTATTATTGTTTAATTAAGCTTGCCTTTTTTACCATTGAAAACTCCAAAAACCAACTCAAAAAAATCTTCATTTAATTGTCTTTCCCTTGCCTTGTTTATTTAATAAGAAAAATATTTTTAACCTTTAAATGTTCTAATCTTGATAATAAAGAGAAGATTTTAGCCTAAAAGGCATAGATAACAAGAAAGACAAATTGAATAAATAAATACCACTTCTATTTCTTTGTCAAATAATAATAAAAAATCATAAACTCTTCTGAGATCATACTGCTATTCTACTATTACAATAAGAACAGAATATTTTCATGAAAATAATACGAATATCCTCCTCTGAATATTCTAGAAGGATACAGTGAATTTGTTTCTTACAAATAATTCTGGAATAAAGAAACCAAAAAGCTTCATTTCATTTTTTTCTTCAAATCTCTATTGAAATCTAAAATAATTGATACGTTTTATATTTAAAATAGCATTATATTATTCATTAAATAATCATTATTCTATAATTTTATTTAAACTCTTTGATACCTGGTATACGAGATAAACTAATGAAATCATTTGTTTAAATGAATATTTGAAATCAATATGAGACAACGTATTGAACATTATAATATCAATCAGTCTCTCTCCATTCGGTCACAATGCCTTAGATGAATAGCAAAGAAATGAATGAAACATCATTTTAAATCTTTCTTTTTTTTTTACTCTTATTAATATATAACACAAAGTTATTATTAATAATTTGTCAGTTTGCAAAGGTATTTTTAAAAAAATATTAAACACAGCAAAACAGTACGGGAAATACAATTAATATCAGCAGAGCAAAGGAAACAATATCTAATTTGCAGATTAATTTATTTCAAAAGAATCTCAAAGCTTCTTTATCTCCCATATTCAATTTAGTTGATTAATTAACAAAATAACAAAAGGAAAGAGATTT
>Ga0302271_10002588_pt1 | contig 16106 bp, 6 predicted proteins | sample III_Bog_N1_1_FD_198767 | JGI IMG/M metagenome (GOLD analysis project Ga0302271, IMG submission 198767) | Peat permafrost microbial communities from Stordalen Mire near Abisko, Sweden - III_Bog_N1_1 | ecosystem: Environmental > Terrestrial > Soil > Wetlands > Peat | place: Sweden: Abisko...
TAATTGTATCTTTATTAATTTCTCTGAGCAACTCACAAAGCCCCTTGATGAATTTAACAGGCGTTATTTTTTATTTAAATAGCTTTAAAAAAATATAAAGGTTCTACAAAAGTATTCCAAAAATAATCAGGGGTAAATCTCCATAAAAAGTAACATAAATTTGGTAATTCAATGCAAATGATGAAGCTGAGAAAAATAAAAAATGCTGCTTATTTTTCTATTTACTATCAGAAAAGCCTGGAAAAACACTTCTATAGAATATGGTAGTTTTTAAAATATTCCTTTGGAATCTATTTAAATTATCATTTAAAAACAGATACCTACAAGAATTAAAAATAAAATAAGAATAAATATTAGTTGATTCATTTTTGTGAACTTGGTCTTGTGTTATCACTGTTTTTACGGTTCGAATCTTCATCAGTTAAATTAGTCAACTGCTTGCTATCAGGCGTCTCACTAGAGTATTATGCGGTATAAAATTGTTACTTCTCTTTAGCTGGAGTGCTGTTATTATATTAATGAAGTTCAGCATTGCTAGGAACCTTATCTTCTACCATATGAGGGAAACAGCGATTCCCAAAAAATTCTGTTGTTTATGCTGTATCAGGAACATCCTAGAAATCTTTAACTTTTAACACTTTGTTTTGCATAAACTACTACTCACGTGAAACTGGTATGGCATGGTAATTATTCAAAGCAGGACACTTTCCATCAGTTTCTTCACAGATACTCATACTCTCTTCATCTTTGCTGAGGTTATTTTTCTTTTTGGCCTGGATCATATTACTTTTATTATTTTTTGTGAGGACAATGTTATTCCCATTATTCTGTTGATTCTCAGAAATGAACGGCTGATGTATAAAATTGTCCTTTTGCCTTAAGATTATGTTGTTAAGATTAACTGGAATCGTTCTGACTGCCATGACATTTTCATCTTTTTCTTTTTTATCTAATTTCGTTTCTTCTGATATTTTCTCTTACTCTTTACTTTATTATTAAACCCTTTTCGTTGGATTGAAAATCGATGTTGTCATTCGCGGGGAATACTATTTCTATTCAGATAACAAATGATTATCTTCATCACCTTCTGTCATAATTTAGCTTGGTTTGATGTTATTTTCATCTATATTTCCCTGGTCATATGGGATGTCAGGATTAGTTTGGAGATTATTAGAAAGAGAAAGGATTTAACTGGAGTTAAGTTTTCTTTGTGTTTCTATGAGTGAAATAGAAGTATCCTTTTTGTCAGTTTAATTGTTGTTTTCTTGATTTACTACATCCATATCAATATGAAGGTCGTTATTATTCTGTAATTTTTTTCTTGGATAAATTTCCTCAGTTTTCTGTTTTAAAAGAAAACAAGATTACCCAAATGTTGTTCCCATTTATTTTGCTTTAAAAAAAGGTATTTCAATCGAAGTATTTGGTTATTTCAGCTGTGAAGATATCTTCCTTGTTCTGAAAATGCTTGTTTTAGTAGGAGAAGAAGGATAACCTTTGGGTTCTTGTGTTCCAAGGCTGTTTTATTTTGGAACAAATGGCCGTGGCAATTATGGAAGCAGAATGTTTTCTCTGCCTTCTTCTTGATCTTAAAACGCACTAGAAGCAGCTCTTTAGTAGATTCCTTTTCGTTTCTCTTTATTTTTTAGATTAGATTGCTATGTGATTTCTCCTTTCCGCTCAGATTAGAGAAATGATTTAATTACAGAATAAACAGTGGATGCTTTCAACAAAGGTTTATCTTGTTGTTAATATTTCTACTAATTTAATAATGATACTGTCCCATTAATGTTGTTGTTATTCGCAATATTGCAGTTATTGTTATTAAGAATTTTCTTTTTTTTATGCTTAAGAGATTTCTTGTTTCGTTTTTGTATAATTCTGAAAACTTATCGCGCTGGGAATCGATAGAAATTAAGGATTTTGAGTTTCTTAAAGTTATTTGAGTAATCTTTTGCTTAGACATGCGAGAATGAAACAACTATTAAATCAGTCAAAGAACCAGCAAATGAATTAGCTATTTATCGATTGCAAGATTCTCTGTAACTGGATATCTCAGTTAAAGAATTCAATGATCGAAAACGCATCTAAATTAACTTAAAAAGCGTTGCTAAGATCAGCCCAGCGATGAGTACAAGTCCATTGAAGAAAACATCATTATTATGAACATTAAACAAGTCAGTTGTAGAATAATTTACTCGAGAAATCTCAAGTGATTCTCTGAGCTCGCTAATAGCAAGTTAAATCGAATCGATCTCAGCTGCTGAGAATTCAGTTGTAGAAAGCTGCAGATTGTATTATTAAATGCTCAAAGATTGCTATGTTGAGCTTAATTATTAGTGAATTGTGTAGTGCTCAGTTAGGAATGCATATTAGTAGGTATCCACTATGATTGAATGCGAGGCTTTACCCATTTGAGTTATGTTGCCTTAATAGTTCCTTGCATCGAAATACCTATCCATATTATCTGAAGGGATCTGTGTGATTCTTGAAGAAGTCAAATTGCTGAGAAGTAATGCATAATGGAAAAAGAAAAAGAGTGCGAGAAAAAATGCTAAGATTTTATGATTCCATTGGAACATTTGCTAATCCCCTTGTCTGTTTAGGTACCTAAACATACCGAAGACTAAGCCTTAGTATCCATATATTTTAGTTGTTGAAATTCGACTGAGTAGAAGTAAAATACCTCCTGCTACAATCGGTGCTAGAAATATTCCTAAGAAGAAAAACCATCCTAAGGAGAATAGCACATTCAAACTTGGAGGAGAAACATTTGCATAGACATAGATACTATGCACTTGGGTAGTTGGTATGCTTTGATATGAATGTTAACTTCCGTAGATTGTCCTGGAATCGCTACCAAATTAACCTGAAATTTCAGTACCATATGTATTTTCGTAAGTTAACGTGTCAGCACATTTAAAAGATATGTTGATGTTGGCATTTCCAAGTGCAGATGTTATTGCAGCATAGACAAGATACCTCTCTTGGAAGACGCTGGTGGAAATAAATTGCTATGATGTTGAGTCAAACATTTCAGAAAGTTGATAAGATTTGCAAGTGCTTGATGTAACAGGATAATGGTATTATTCTTGAAACATTAACTACCGAATATTGCCTGATAATGACCTGCTAGAAGTCACATCTTCTTGACTGTTTCGAGCTCTATTAGTGTGATCATCATTATAGGAGATGTTTTCTCTTGTCTATTTCTGGTTCTGAGGAATTTACAAGAACTATTCTTCAAAAATAGAGATCCGTTGCTCTTATAGGAATGATTGTTTTTACAACAAATCTTTTTCGAAAATATGCGGTAGCTTCTATGCAAAAGCGATGTTCTCTAGCATCAAGAGTACTACCACCACTGTAGTAGTTTCTATGAACTTCAAGAGCCCTAGGCATGAAAGTGATGGCATTGGAATTTTTGGTCTCCTATAACAGGCAGCGGAGGTGCCTGAGACTAATAATTAGCTTACGTAATTGTTGAGTTTAAAGAGTACTTTAAATAATGTATGTGGGAAAGCATTTGATGTTTTTGTAAAGGATTAATTCATAAAAAACTGTATTGAGTAGTTTCTATTTGCTGGTTCGAAATTAGTTTTTTCTATTCAAAAGCTACATAAAGTTTCATTTAAAAATGTTTTGGTTTTTTTTCGACCAATTATTTCTTTCGTTCTAGATAAGCTAGATCCAACCCTTTATTTCTCCCAGATCCATCTAATCATTACCTCCCAGTTACAAGTAAATAAATAAATCAAAAACAAACCTTCGATATGTCGAAGGTTTTAGAGTAAATTTAGAGAGTAAAGAAAACAGGTCTCAATTTTTTTCATTTGAAGATTTTGAAAGGGGTGATATTGATTAATTTGAGAAATCTTTTCGATTCATTTTTTAACTGCAAAAAATCACTTATTTTAGTAGAATAAAGTAATTTTTTCATTAGGTTTAGACATCTAAAATATTCTTAAAAGTTTGGTAAGTAATTATTGATATAAGCATGCTAATCAGTTAACACTCGTTTTTTCTTTTTTTCTTTTCTGTAGAACCTCTTTAACACTTTCTTAATTATTCATTATTTTTTATTTTTACAGCAACATAATTCAATCTTTCTCCTTTTTCACATCCTTCTTCTTTGTTCTTATCAATATTTATCTTAGATCTTTTAAAAAATATCTGTCTATCTTTTCTATCAGTTTTCCTCCTAAAAAGACCAAAAATCACCAAGTTTAAACAAAAATAATCTTTAGTTTTCAAAATATATTTTTAAACATTTACTTCAGCTTATGTATTCAGCGGAGTGTCACTTACTTGAAATTTAGCTCCTTAGGTAGTTACCTCATATTTATCTGGGTTGTGTGGTGCTTTCTTTTAAGGTCCACTAATTTATCCTGCAAGTGCATTTCTGAGAGCAGTAAAATCGATTGCTTATTGCTGTTCATCATCTTCATCTTCGTTTCCTTAATCTTTATTGTTATTATTGTTCATATTTGTTGTTTCTTCTTCCTCTTATTTTTTTTCACAAGGGAACAGCCTTTTTTAATATATTTTCAATAAGTTGTTAGAAATAAAAATGCAAATAATATTCATTTTACGGCTTGTTTCCATTAACATTCCAAGGTCCCACGTTGAGAGAAATATCTTCTTTACTTTTTCCTCCTAAGAACTCAGGAATGTTCTCGATATCGATCTTTTAAATTATTCAAAGAATTATTTTTATAAAAATATGTTTATTATTGTTATTTTAATTCCTTTTGATCATATGAGTTTAGAAATATTAAAGTTTAGTTTAAGTTATTGAAGTTTTGCTGCTTTAGAAACTCCCAAAAATGTTATTAAATTATTAGCTTTAAAAGCTAAATCACTCCTTTTTTTAGGTTTTTTAAATTTAAAGTCCCTCTTTTTTCTCTTTCTCTCTCTTACAATCTCAAGAAGTTTTTCTTTATATCCTGATCCAATGATGGTGATTTTACTTCTTGTCTTCTCATCTATCCATGGTTTTATCACTGCCCAAATTCCTGAAAACAGCATAGGAGCGTTAATAATGAACATCTTGCCAAGAATTTCAGGGTAGTTTTCTTATGCAACTTTGGAAGCGAGCTACACGAAATTATAGACCTATTTCGAAAGCATTTTCATAGGAATCCCTTTAAGATCAAGAATAGTAACTGTCTAATCCACTCTTCTTCCTGCTGCCTTCGAACAGGCTGGGAAAATAACATTCAACAGCAATTCATATGATTGAATGTAGTATTTAATCAATCGCTCTTCGTTTGTCACTTAAAACAGTTAGTTCAATTTCAGAATCCCTATCCGTTCGATGTATATGGGTCTCCCCTAGTGTTTATTCACAATAACCATAATGAATTTTTATAATTATTATGTTTCCTTCACACCCAATAAATCTCTAAACACTTACAAGCTTGTCAGTTTTATGATATCCGTGCGGATAATGAATTCTAACTTATTCTAACTCATTGAACTGAAAATCCTATTGAAAACAAAAATTCTCAAACAATACTGTCATAACAATCTAAAAACAATCAAATGCTGTTTTTCTATGTCTTAAGACAATTATTAGCATTGAATAGTAATTATTGCATTTGAAAAAGTGTTTCATTAATACCATGATATTTAGCACATCATTCTTGATTCTCCAAGACAAGAATTCAACAAACATTGCGATGGTCTTATTCAGATCAAATTTTCTTGCTCTCAGAAATCTAAGCAGATAATGATCATCGTAAATGTCTTTCTCTGCTGGATCTTTGCTTTGAACGAATTATCTGAATTTCTCTAATATGCTTTGCTGCTCTTCTGTGTAGACTATTTGCTAGTACTAAAGTAACTTTGAATCCATACCACTCTGTCGATTGATAGATATAAATGACTTTCTAGAGCTCTTTTTATGTTAATCTTGCCTTAATGTTGAAATTTCTTTTGATTAAATTTTTTATTCTATCCTGATTATTAAGCTAAAAGTTGTTTCCCTCAATTGTTCTTTTTTTCTTTATTATTCAAACAAAAACAAGATTCTATGATTATTTCAATTGATTTCAAGTTTTGTTGCTTAATAAAACTATTATCCTTTCAAATTGGTTGGCACCAGATTTTAGGCTTTATTTTTATTACAACATTTTTTATTCTTTTTTTTGGAAAGATGATCAGGAAAAAAAGGATATTTTGTTTCAAAGCTAAAGGAATCTAAAAAAATTAGGATTCTTAGGTGCGAGTCAAATAGTCAAATTATTCAATATTTTTAACTGTCTTCATCTACAATGAACTTAATTTTTTGAGAAAACCATATTCAATCAAAACTAATTAATATCTTTTAAGTTTTCTGCTAAAGAACACACACACACACCACTTAACACAATTATCATTTTAATTTAAGTCTTGAGAATGGGAATTTATTTTGATAAACCACAATTATTGATTCATGAAATACTTGGAGGGAAGAAAGGGAAAAGAAAGATAAATAATAACAATCCAGAAAAAGATTAAATTTGAGATAATAGTTAAAAGAAAAGAACCATGAGATTAAGCTTAAAACTCGTTTTTGCTGCTTGCTTAGTGTGCTCTGTCTTAGCCGCAACCCCTAAGACTATCGATGTAAGAACTCATTAATTGTTTAAAATGATTTTATAGTTTTCTTAATGTGTTTGCTTTTGATTTCATCCCGTAGACTAAGAAATACACCTTCATGATTTTTTCTGAAGAATGCTTTGAAACTTTCTTCACCAAAGGAGAATTCACTAACCAAGAATGCATTAAGCTGGTAAGATTCTATTTTTGATTTTAGTTTATGGGCAGCTTCAGAAAATAAGACAGGATTTGAAAATATGCATTAAAACTCTTTATCAAATTATTTTTTTTCTTTTTAATAGACCGTCTCTAAAATTTTGGGCACAAGCATCGTTCTCTTCTCAACTATCCTGAAAGTTCCTCAAATTCTTAAGATTGTCAAGGGTAAATCAGTTGAAGGTCTCTCTTTCCTCTCCCTTGTGTTCGAGGTATTATTTTTAAAGAAATTCAAAATGGAACAAACATATCCAATCCTGATTGACTTAATAATTTTTTTGATATTTTTTAGACAACTCTTTACTTTTTCACTGTGAGCTACAATCTCTTCAAGGCCAATCCCTTCTCTCTTTATGGTGAAAATGTCTTCATTATCTTCTAGAATCTGATAATTATGACACTCTTCGTAAAATATGGCAAGAACTTCAGTCCTGTTAAGCTCATTTCAACTTATGTATTCCTCGCTGCAATCTCCACTCCTCTCCTTTTACAATTAGCTCCAGCAAAGATCTATGATTTCACTCTCGCTATCAATACTGTCATCTGTAAGAATATATTTCCCTGATTTTTTGAATGATCTACTTTTAGAACAATCTGAACTTATCTTAATTGTTCCTTTTTTTTCCCCATCAGTCTTCTTCAGCAGAGCACCTCAAATTTACTCAAACTTTGCTAATAAATCAACTGGTCAACTTGCAGCTGTCACTTCAGCACTCAACACTGGAGGATCCATCGCAAGAACTTTCACTGTTCTCGCAGAAGCTCCCGATACTCTTGTCCTCGTAATATTATGCCCCAGAAAGAATATTTTAAATATAATTGTTTGAATATCTTTGTTTTGGTTAAAAATTCTAGATAAACAGTTTCGAAGCAGTTCTCCTCAACTCCATCATTCTCGCTTAGATTTTCATCTTCTGGGAGAAAAAAGTCAAGAAAGATTGAGTAAAAAAGGATAGGCTTTTTCAAATAGATTAGCAAAAATAGCAAAGAAAAGCAAGACATGTTTTATTTGGATTTACTCTTTTTGTATTGTATTAAAACCAATCAACTCTATTTAGATTAATTTTAATAAGTTAGGCAAATTACAAATACTATAATGAAGTCAACTGAAATTTAAAATGAAATAAGCTAAAAATGATGGATGTAAAGGATCAATTTCTTAATTCCCTAAAATAACTAATATTGTTTAACATTAGCCAATTATTTTTGAAACCACATATCTTGTGAGAATCGTTGGATCAAAGTTTTATTTTTATTTCTTCACTAAAAGGTACAATGAATCATTGAAAAACAACAATAAATGTACAATTAAAATTGAGGTATTTTGCATAGAAATTTTCATTTCATCAAGAAATATATGTTTATGTTTCATTCAATTGAATATTTGATTGAATTGTAAGATGGTGACTTAACTGATAGTCCTTGTCTTTTTGTGTGAATATTTCAAAAAAAATGATACAAAATTTTCTGAGTTTTTTACCCAATAAATTATTATTTTCAAATAGAAATATATCCATAACAAAATAAGGAGTAAATTCAAAATAACTTAAAAGAATTATCCCAAAAATAATAAACTTAATTTTATGAAAAAAAGACTTTTTGAGTACTTAAAGGACTTTTTTTTCGCTGATAATGAAAAATTTACATAAAATAAATACAAAAACAAAATACTTAAGCAAAACTCAATGGATGCTTATATGATGTTTGTCAAAATAGCGAAGGTTTATTGAGTATTAGATTCTTATTAGCTTGCTTTACTTTTTTTTATTTTTCATGTTTCTCAAAATGGAAGTTATTTTGACATCATAGAATCGCATCTTTAGTATTTCATTTGCGTTTTATAAGCACTAAAAGTATCTTTTTCACTTTCTTGGCAAGTTTTTCTGCAGAGTGGACACAGAAGAGAGCTACGTGACATCATCCAAATTTTTAGACATTAACTATGGAAAACGTGAAAGCAATGTGTGAGCATCACATTTTCAGAGGGTTAGAACTCTTCTAGACAAATATTGCATTCTTGGATTTATGAAAGATTTGGGAACTTCAGTAATAGTTGTTCATGAGAATATTAAGGTATTTCCTTATCAATTTTTAACTTAATCTATTGAGTTTTGAAGATTGCAGCTTTTTCATTGTAATACCTACAATTTCTTAACAATTTTCTAATGATTATGAGGATTACCAAAAATGCTTAGAAAAACAAACTGAAAAAGCAGATAGCAAGGATATCATGTGTAGTTTTATCACTGAAGAATCCAGTTTTGTGATTATCAATGGGTTTTAATGAGAAGAACAACTCAATAAAAGAAGTTTCTGAGGGATTTGCTAAGTTTTAGATCACCACAAAAAGAAACTCTGAAGATGAAGATGCATCGAATTACAGTTACTAGACTTGAAATTCAGATGAGGAAGTTAATTCCTAGTAGAGAATAATCAAAGGCTAAGATTAAGATCCATGGTAAATAGACAGTGTAAGGTTTTATATCACAAGGGTGTTGATTTCTAAAGATTGATTCTAAAAAATTAAAAAAATTTTAAGTAAAAAATTATAAAACTATTAATTATCTAAGGTTTTTACATGAAAGTTTATTGAAGATTTTTCCAAGAAGAAGTATTTCGTGCTTGAGAACTAGATTAAAGCTTCGTTTTCAATGGATAAATATGATAACATATTTTCTCCTTAAACCCCACAATCCAATCCAAAGTAACCTATAAAATGCATAATTAATAAAAAACGAAGCATTTTAAGAATAAAAATTTAGAATTCACACCAAAATTTGTTGAGCTAAAGAAAACTAATGGGTATTGTTATTGAAAAACGAAAAAATGGTAATAATTTTGTAATAAAAGGATAAAATTTTTTATTGTATTACCTGGAGAACATTGACATACATCGGTCATCAAGCATTCACCTTTTCCAAGATCTTGGGAACAGTTGAAGAGACACGAATGAGGACTAAACTGATTTGAGGAACGGATACCTCTAATACTAAGGTTAATTTGCAAAGAATCTTCAGAAAGATTGATGCATTACATTTCAAGAGGTTTCTAAGAATATTTTGAAGGTATTTCAGAAGAATCGATTATCAAGTAAGCTCTATTGTCATGAATTAAAGGAGATGGTAAGAATAAGAAGGTAATGTCTTCAATTGAAACGGAGAGGATAAGATTGGTAGGTAGTCTCACAGCAGCCTCAGCTTCAATTATAAAATAAGGATATGATGAATAACCAATCGGAAAAAGAGCTTTTTCTAGCATTTCCTTAGAAAGGCATTAAATCTGAAGTGTCCCTAAGGAAATACTTGAGGCTTGAGAAAAATGAAGTAATCCAATGAGAGAAATCTCCAGCAAAAGTACCAAGTAAGATCTAAAATACCTTATGCCCATTGTTTGTTTTTTTACAATAATGTATTAGATCTTTTTTAACTTAATAATTTTTTATCATCAAAATAGACTTCTGAGTTCCTTCTTTAAGTAACCCTTTCTAATAAACAAATTAGCAAGTTAATGAATAAATGGTGGTTTAAATTTAGAAAATATAAAATCAGCAAAACTGATATTTAAAAATAAAGGATTTTAGATTTCTTATTGGTAAGACAGTCCTATTGACATATTCATTTTTATTATTCTCAAAAAAGAAATCAATAGTAAAAGCAAGTTTCAGGCAAACATAGGTTCTTAAGGTTAATTTTTTAAGCAGGTGTAATTAATCCCTTAATCTCTTTAATGTGATTAAACATATGTTTTGAAATTACAGTGTAGATTTACTTTAACCCAACTAATCAAAAATGAATGTCTAATTGGATAGAAGTTCATGGTAGAGACAATAATTGCCTTGCTTATCACTAAAAAGTTTAAAATATTGATGGCTAGGCTTACAAAAGTCAAGTTTATTTTATTGTTCTTCCTTTTGAGTAATCCTTCATCTTATCTGTTTCATGTAACTAATATTTAGATTTCTCAGTAAGGAATAACTGTAATTAATTATATTTTCCATTCAATCTGAAATTAGGATAAAAAGGCATGATTTGATTGAAAATCTCACTTGATCCCTCCATAGAATGCTAAAAAACAAAATGACAAAGGAAGGAGAACATGTTCATCAACAACAAAAACTATAGCAAAAAGTTTATTGAAAGAAAAAGTGAATATGATTTCTTTTTATATTTCCACTCATTACAAAATGCTGTTGTTATTAAAGGGAATACATTAATTATAAGATAAATAAAAGCCTATTTTCGTTGATTTTTCCTTTTAATTTCGATTTGTGTGAATGTTGCTGTAAAGAAGTAATCCAATACTATTTTGCATTTAAATTTCTTTAATTTTTACTTTTCTTCTATTCCCAGAAGGCAAAAATCAAATAGTAACATTTTTTGATTATTCTGTTATCGAGTGAGTTACATAATTGAATAGTGTGTTTTAACAGAATTAAAAAATGAAAAATTATCAATTAGCATTGCTGTTTTTGAATATCCATAATAAAACAATAGACATTTTCATTTAATTCTTCAAAAGAAAAATTCATTTTTAGCTGCAATATTTGAAACTCTATTTTATTATTTTTTTGTTCAAGGAGAATTTATGACCAAGTATTGGATTATGTTGATTTTTTGGGATGGGATGAAAATTAAATAACAATGATCATTTGTTACGACTTAAAAATCAAATTATTCTTTTGGGAAATAGAATTACCAATTTGATAATAGTTTTTAATTGGTATTTAGTTTTCAGGGAAACTACCTAAAACTGCTACAGAACTGTGATTATTATTTAGTCTTTTAGTTTGTTTTGGGTTGAGCGAACAGGCAAAAGAGGATTTTTTTTGGAGATATCATATATGGTTGTTTATTCAATAGCACTTTTTTCTTTCTCCTTTATCAAAGAAAACTTCAACTTACTTTTATCTCATTTCTCATTCATTATATGTAAAAATGTAATGACAAATATTAAAGTGTTATGTACACATTGATTCTTCGAAATATTATTGATAGTTTGTTTGCCATTTTAATAGCTAATATTATTTTCACAATATATTGAGTGAATGTGAGGCGTTTGTCTATGATTTCATTTGATTCTTAGCTGTATTTTTAGTTTGTTTTCAAAAATTTTTGTACAGCCTAAATCCATATTTTCTAAAGTATCTTAATCAAATGTTGAATGCTTAAAAATAGATAATCATCCAAAATAATGTGAAAAAACTGTTCTAAAACATTTTTCAAAGTAATCATTGATAAATTGTAACACCTTAACACCCCAATTCTGTGCAATTATAATAAAAAATTGATAACCTCGCACTAGGGATGAATTATTTGTTCCATTTTATCATTTAAATGGAAGATAACTGTTGATTTAGATATTAGGTAGAATAGAATAGTGTCTAGTGTATCATGTTTTTTTATATAAAATTCAACTAATTTTCCATGCTTGATTCCATATTTCTCTTTGTCTGCAATGAAATTGATCTCCAAATGAGTTTTAAACTCTCAATTTAAAGAATACAACACAATAACAACAACCATTTGAATGTAAATTACTGTCTTAAATATCTAAAAATGCAATTTTCCTTATGAATCTAATTTAATGTATCTTATTGATTTAATCTCCTTCTATTCTTGGTTATTGAAATCCGAGAAAAAATCATATTAATCACTGTAAAATTGTTTAAATCTAACACCAATCATTATGATCGAAGACAAGAGTATTGAATAAAATAATATTTAAGTCTTGCCTAGTCCAATCGAACAATTATCAGCTAAGTACAAGAAGAAAAATAATGGAAAAAGTTAAGTAAATTAGATTGAATTGAAGGAACAGATACTAAAGATAAATGTTAATGATTCATAAGATCTTAGTATTACAATGATGCGAAAATCACCAAGAATAATTTCTTTGGCATAAATACCTTGTCTGTGGTTTGTCTGGACAGGAAGAGATTCATAAATAGTTGATTTTATCTTGAAACCAGAAGAGTTACTTCCCATACTAGACCAAGGTGATTCAAATATTATTCTGAGAATATACTGCAATCTTTCAAGAAGAAAACTTTCAAGTGAACCTACAAATATTGATATGTTGAGTTGTAAAAGCTCAAGCTAAGAAATCATGATAGCAAAATAATCTCATAGATACCTGATTTAGAGAAATACTTGGAGATTTCTCTTAAAATAAACAGTAAAAAAGTTGATAATAATTTATTGTAGTTTTAGTATGTGTGATTGAAGTAATTTAAAAGCTATTACCAGATTAATCGAGAAGTGGACTCAGATTCGATATGCATCAATAAGTATTTGCATTATGATTCCTGGAGAATCAGGATAAACAAAGAATGTTGGGGGTAATTTAGAACAAACAAACAGCTTTTCCTATGAGGAAGGTTTGTATTATTTGTTCTTTTATGAATTACTTGTCACTTTGCATATTAGTTTTAAATATTTTTTCGTAATCCAAAATATGCTGAAATTGTGAAGATCATTTATTTGCTAACTTTGTACAGGAAATGTTTTCATTATTATCATGTTTAACACTGCAAGATAGGAGAAATATTATGAAAAAGATGAAAAGAGCTTTTGGATTTAAAAAAGAAAACTAATTGCATTCCATGATTGAGAATTTATCACTTGGAAAGAATGAAAATCATTGTCAAAATAACAATTTATTGAGTAAACAGAGTTTTAGTTGACTTTTACTCATATGGTTAAGAGTCTTTAGACACTTTAAAAAAAAAAGAAAAGAAAAAACAACAATAAAAATGACATCATTTATTGTTAAAGCAACTAGTTTTGAATAAAAACACGTCAGCAACCATATACATTGATTGGATAATAAGAAAAAAGCTTTTTTTGCTCCCCAGTTAGTAATAAGTTATGGAAGAATTATAATAGAAAGATTAAGAATCAGAAATAATAAATTCTTCTCCTCCTTTGTCTGGCGGGTAGACAGACGGACTGTTAGCTGGACAAGGAGGATTAATAAACTCTCTCTTGATATTTAGCATAGGCAAAACTAGGCTAAATTTCTAAATGAAAGAAAAAAAACAAGGGGCTTTAACTTTTCTTATTATTTCTGGAGGTGGAGTATTAAATTCGGGAATCGAGATCATATTCATGAATTATAATAAATCATAAATCAAAAAGATACAACTAATCCTAAATCTCGAGAAATTCAAATGGAAGAGAAAGATCAACGATAGCGCAATATCGAGCACTTCAAGATCAAGAAGCTTATGACTAAGCTTCGATTTACTAGAGGGTAAGATATTAATTCTCAATAATGGCTTCTAACAATAACTCTTTCTTGTTCCTAACAGCTCAGGAACTTCAATGGTTTCTCTCATTCTCCCTCCGAAAAAACAGATCTCCGATGCCACTAAATTACTCAATGAAGAATACGGCAAAGCTACTAACATCAAGGATAGAATCAACAGACAGTCCGTTCAAGACGCTATGACATCCGCTCTACAAAGTAAGTTTTAAAATTATCTGTTTTTTTAATTTAAAAACTGCTATGAACACAAATATTTAAATCTTAACTTAAATTTTCACAGGGCTAAAGCTTTACACAAGAACACCTAACAATGGTCTGATTCTTTACTGTGGAAAAGTTCTTAACGACGAAGGCAAAGAAATCAAACTTCTTGTTGACTTTGAACCATATAAGCCTATTAACACTTCTCTCTACTTCTGTGACAGTAAATTCCACGTTGACGAACTCGGATCGCTGCTCGAAACAGAATCTCCCTTTGGTTTTATTGTCATGGATGGTCAAGGAGCTCTTTATGCTACTCTCTAAGGAAACACTAAGACAGTAAGATATTTTTTTTTGAGAGAAAAAAAGAAAAATTACCTTCGTTGAATATTATTTTGTGGCTTATTTAAACATTTTTCTTAATTCTGTTTGCCTTTAGATTTTGAACAAATTTTCTGTCGAATTGCCTAAGAAGCACGGTAGAGGTGGTTAATCATCTGTTCGTTTTGGAAGACTTAGAGTTGAAAAAAGACACAATTATTTGAGAAAAGTTTGTGAGGTTGCTACCACAACCTTCATTACAGCTGATAAGATCAACGTTTAAGGTCTCGTTCTAGCTGGTAGTGGTGAATTCAAAAATGAACTCAGCACTACTTAGATGTTCGATCCTCGTCTGCAGACAAAAATCATCAAAATCGTTGATGTCGGATATGGTGGTGAAAATGGACTTAATCAGGCTATCGAACAAGCTCAAGAATCACTTTCTAATGTTAAATTTGTCCAAGAGAAGAATATTATCTCTAAATTCTTTGATAACATCTCTGTTGATTCTGGTATGGTTGTCTATGGTATCTAAGAAACTATGCAGCTTCTTCTCGATGGTGTGATTGAAAATTTGCTTTGCTTTGAAGAACTTCCAACTCTGCGTGTCACCAGAAAGAATAAAGTCACTGAGTGTAATTCAAAAATTTCTTGTTCCTCTTCTTCATTTTTAACTTTTTGTTTCTTTTCTTAATTTTCTAGAAATCACACACATTTTCATTCCTCCTGCTGAGATCAACAACACGAAACACTTCAAGGATGGTGAACATGAACTTGAAAAAATCGAAGTTGAGAACTTGACTGAATGGATTGCTGAACATTACTCCGACTTTGGAGCTGAACTTTATTTCCTCACTGATAAATCTGCTGAAGGGTGCTAGTTCGTGAAAGGTTTCTCTGGTATTGGAGGTTTCCTTAGATATAAAGTTGAACTCGAACATGCTATTCATACAAACGAAGAATATCGCTACGATGAGGAGGATGGATTCATATGATTAAACTTTTTTTTATTAAGTCTTGTTTCTTTTAATTCTATTGTACAGTCATTTTATTTTCTGTTTTCAAGATTATCACAACAATCAAACAAATTCATACGAATTGTTCTTTGCAAGCTTCCATAATCAAGAGCTGATTTATTAAGATAATTTCAATAAGGTAACATTCCCATGATTATGCAGGAATTCAATATCTACAAATCTAAATTCTTTGTCAAAGCAGGTTTTTCTGTTTGTAATTAACATAAAAGAATTATTTTTTTTGGAAATGTTTGTAAAAATAATCAACTTATTTCTGAAAAGGTTGATATATTCCCTGTGGGATGATTATAATTCATTGGTCGGGTTCTATAGTATAGCGGTTAGTACTGGGGACTTTAAATCCCTTGACCAGGGTTCGAATCCCTGTAGGACCTATTTTTTTAATTTTTTTAGACAAGTTTTAAGAGCATTTGCTAATAAGAAGGATAAAAAGTATTTAACAATTAACTACTCAAAGTAAATCTTTGCTAAGTCCACAAGAGA
>Ga0302271_10002589_pt1:0-12500 | contig 16102 bp, 9 predicted proteins | sample III_Bog_N1_1_FD_198767 | JGI IMG/M metagenome (GOLD analysis project Ga0302271, IMG submission 198767) | Peat permafrost microbial communities from Stordalen Mire near Abisko, Sweden - III_Bog_N1_1 | ecosystem: Environmental > Terrestrial > Soil > Wetlands > Peat | place: Sweden: Abisko...
GTTGTGATGTCTATGCAAAATAATGAAGAGAAGTTATTTAAAGGAAAAGAGTAGATTTTAAGAGCTTTTTAAGAATGAAAAAATGAGTTTCTTACCAACAGCATAGTGAATTCGAAAGACTAGCATAACGAAAGCTACGAATACGTTAAAGGCACATGTGAGTTTGAACATGAAGAATTATTTCTACTCTAACCACTCCAATGCTAGAATGTTCAAAAATCCTACATGACCTGAAGAACAAAGAATTATAAGCAATAGATAATAGCATCAGCAAGATGATAATAAACAATAAATTAAGATATTTGAAAAGAAGAAAATGAGTAGATTATCTCAGTTTTGCTTTGATTTGTTCGTTTACCTGAATAAAAGAAATCTGATGTTTTGCCATAAGGTGTAACATATGATGGAAATGAGGGGTTTTCCCAGTAATATCCTTAAGGGAAAGGAAAGATGATCAATGCTTGATTGATGCCTCTGAAAATATAAAAGCACGCAAGCGCAAACATAACTCTGCAGGATTTGATTCTAATCGCCCTATTGGATATGCCAAAAGTTCAAAGCAAAAGGTTTTTATTAGTTTACTAATGACTAAATAGCCCATTTTATGTTGTTTTTTCTATGTGCGACATTTGTGTTGTATTAAAAATTGTATTGAATTTAGAAAATTATTATTATTACCAATAGGTCAGTAAGGCAAAGAAACTCACATCCATGATTATGGAAGTAGCGATTTGAAAAGTCTTGGAAATATTTCTGTTGTTTAGCACAAGGTCATTCAAATATTGAGTCTACTCATGGATAGGATCTTTCAAATGATCGACTTAAATTGATGGCTTCAAATAAATAGAAGAAAAAGGTATTAAACTCCTGCTTTGGAAAAACAACCAAGTTCAAAACCAAGGATTTTTGGGAATTAAGTGCGATTTGGATAAAAACAAATTACAGTTGCATATGTCTTCCCTAGCCAGACTACTCCAAGGATGATTGAGCTTACAATGATCTTTGCTGCCCAGTAGACCCTGCTTTGTTTAGTGACAGGAAAAATCCCTGTGAATTTAGACACAGCTATTGGTGGACTACCTTAAGTTTCTTAAAAATGAATGGAAACTGAAGAATCATGAAGAGCATTAGGCTATTCGGTGCTTGTAACTAAAGTCGCTTGGTCGTGCATATTGTTGTTTTTGAAATTATTATCCTCCATTTTACAGATGCAATTTGGCTTTATTTGGTATTTTTTCTGTTGTGAGAGATCAAGGCTAGCTATGAAGACTTTAGAAGAGAGAATCAAGTATACTAGTACCTTATGGATTCAAATTTTAATGGCACTCTTACTGAACACTTGCAGGGAAATTAGAATTCTCCAAGAGACAAATATTATTAATTGTTTTTTCTTCTTCTTTTTGTGTGTTTCAACTTGTTTTTAATAATATTATTCGAAACAAAATCAGCCTGGTTTCAATTTCGCTCCCCTCCCCACAAATATGTTTGTTTCAAGTACCAAGTATGCATTTATTTACCTCTCCGAGCATTTGATTAAAAATAGATTCAAATAACAAAATATCCAAGCAAAGTATGCTTTAGTTATTAATGATTTAACGAGTTAGTCCGCTTCAAGCCAAAATTAAATATTGCTATAAGAAATGTTTATTTTTTTACGGAACTCAATAAGCAAATGAAAATACTAATTCAAGAGAGAAAGTAGGCCATGTTAGACCTCTCGTTTTTACAGGATGCGAACAAAAAACTCTGGGAGCACTTAACCAAGGCTGAAACAACTAACCAGAATGTAGAATGTGGGTAAACTTGGGAATCAGCTAATCTAGAATTTCCCAAATTATGATATCAATAATAACATGAATTCATACCTTAAGTTGTGTTAATTTCACATTAATGCATAATTTGGAAGGTCTAACATTATCTGAGGGCATTTCTAAAAAAACTGTAAGTCGACATCATAAATATTGTACTTTCTTTTTCTTATAAATTTGGCAAGACTCAATCTACTTTAAAATAACTCCCCATTTATTTTTATTACAATAATTCTTTTTCTCTTCAAGAATAATCAAGCACCACTTCTCTACACTGCAATGAGTGGGGATGTCGATTTCATGAAGGTTTTGATAGACAGTATCAGATATTTTTCAGATAGCAAACGAAGCAAGCGTTTCCCAATCAAATCAAATTAAATGAAAAGATAAGACAAGCTGAGATCTTGTTTAGTTTCAATTCCCATAGCTTTTATTTCTCTCAACTCTTTTTTCTAGCTAACATAAATAATAAGTAAAAATAAATACCCATCTTGAACGTTTTAAACAAACAATTCAGTGGTTTTCTTCTTGTTTATTGTAAAATTTCAGCATTCATATTTCCTAAGAAATTCCACCCACACACTAAATAAAAAACAACATTCAATTACATTTTATATTCATAACCATAAACTCAACATATCTTTCAAATGTACACTCCATGATCATCTTCTTCATTATTTGCTGCTTTAGATTTCATAATCTCATCCATATTTAACATTTCCTCCTCTTCTTCATGGATATCCTTGTCTTGATTATTTTCTTAAATTTCCTTTGGTTCATCAGAAATCTCTTTGCTTTCTTCTTTATTTGTAGAAACCTTACTATCATCAACAGCTTATTACTCTCCTTTACCATGTAATCCATAATAATCGATAATAAACGCTGCTTGTTTCTTCTTGTTCTCCTAGATTAACTTCTCGATTTCAGCAGAAGGGTTTTTCTTAACCATTTCGCAACAATGATCTTATTACTAGAGTTCTTTTAAAATATCTAGTTATTTCTTGTAAGTCTCATCGATAATTGTGTAGTTCTCTTCAACAGCCTCAACAAAATCTTTGTCGCTCTTCCAGTCTTCTATTCCCTGGAGTTCTATTTTAGAAAAAGTTTAGAAATCATATTTATGTTTTTTTTAATCCAAAAAATACTCTTACCTTCATTCGTTTCTATCATTTTAGTGATGCGTCTGTTGAACTCTTTGAAGTCAGCCTCAAGAAGAACTGGTTCTTTAGGAGGCACGTAGGCTTGTTTCCTTTGTAAAGTAAATAATATTTTTCAACAACTGAAGAAGAATTTATGCTTTGAGCTATCTCAAAGAGAATAAATCAAAATTATTCCTCTTACATAGCATTATTGTAGATCTCAAAGCACGATTTTGCAGTTTTTTATTTGTTTTGTTCTTTAAAATCTGTGAAGTAGATTCCTTCACATAATTTATATTCACCAGGAGCTGCTTAGGCATTGCCTGCTTCAGCATTTCTGGTATTGCGTTATCTTTCAAGTTCCTCAGCGAAATTGATCATGTGTATGTCTTTTTTGATTTTGTTTTGATGAATTATTGTTTGAAGAATTTTTAAATAATATCAAAAAATAGCAGAATTAATAGCAAGGCAAGGAAGAAAAGATCGATTGTGAGAGACGAAAAGAAGAACAAGAGGGATTAACTCAAATTGCTTATTTAATATGCAGATATTTGGTTGATAATCAATTTAAGATATGAAGTGGGGGGAGGGGAGTAAATCCAAATCCTAGGATGCTTTGAAATTATCTAAGAGGAAGACATAAATAAAAGAAAGGGGAAAGAGAGAGATAGCCTGAGGATAGTGGAAGAAGTATTGTGGATATTGAAATAAAACCTAAGAATATCGTAAATAAAGTATCAAAGTCACACTTATGTTGTTATCAAATTTGTTGAAGGAAACCAGCAAGACTAGAAGCTTGACTGCTCTTGTTGAGAAACAATTCGCCAGAGGTAAATTAGGGGATTCAGATATATCTTAACAAGGATATCATGAATTTGGAATGTTCTTTTTCATTAATTTGAGCCAATAAATCATTTTGAAATATGCTAATATGAGAATTAATGATATTTTAAAGCTGGGCCATACAACCCAAATCGCTATAAAGACTACTTCGTTCCTAGAACACTTCCTAAAAACGAGGAAATCGTCGAATTCGTGTAGAGCTAGCACTCTGTTCCAGCCTCTCCAATTAGAAATCAGAGACATATCAACCCAGTTAGAGAATCTGGTCCGCTACCTGCTTACGATGGTACATTTACCATGGAAGATGTCAGAGCTATCTTTTAGAACACCACCATCGGAAGAGACTACTGCTATTGCCAGTAAGATCCTGAGGAAATCATGCGAAGAGTCCCTGGACTTACCCGCAAAGAAGCCGAATGGATTACAAAGCTTGGTCTCTCACCTTAAGAATAAATCGATTTCGCATACATTGCATACAACATCGGTTTGGATGTGTTCTACTTCTCCAATCAGATGTTCGTGGCTAGATAAGTCGTGACAAATTCCAAGGGAGAGAAAGTCGAAGTTCTATGGAACTCATAATCCTATGAGGATATTACACTTCTCAATGTTGGTAAGATATAAAAGTTTTTTTGGATAACATAATTTAAAACATAAAAGCACCTTCAAGAATCTTGTATTCGACTGTTTCTTCTTAATAATAAATATCTTTATTCTTCTTTTTTGCTAGGTTTTGCTCCTGTTCTTGAAAGTGTCGATTATCACTGGGAAATCTTTCTTTGGGCAGATCCACCCATTAAACCTAACAACGATTTTGATCTGAATGTGCCCTGCACTTGGTTCGAATATGAACAAGAATGGTGGATGGAATCTAACGCACAGGAGGATCAATTCAATATCCCTGAAGACGAGAGACCATATCCAACTCCTAGAAATCCTCATTGCAGAAAGGAACTCTGGAAAAGTCAAGATTCTCTACAGGAGCAAGAAATTCTCAGAGATGAAACCTGGTACCCCAAGGATACTAAGTACAATATCTACAATCAATAGGATTTCGTTAAGCCCAAGGGTAGCACTCAACCCGCTGATGATATCAGAATCTGAAAAATAAATACATACCAAACATGAATCATAGCAAAATATCCCAAGAAATAACCCTATTTATGAATGGCATACTTTTTGCTTTTTCATGTGTGTATTCGCAAAATAAAGCAGCTAAATCGATTTCAAATATATTTTAAGCTATTAACTGACATAATTATTTTGGTTTCAAGTCAGCTCAAACCAATTTCAGTTAGTTTCTAGTAATTTTTTTATCTAAAATCAATATTTTATCCATTAAAAAACCTTACAAAAAATACCCTACATGTAACAAAAGCACAATTAATTTTCATTCCCATCAACGAGGAGCTCCATATGCCTCTGCCATTCTCTCAATATTATATTTATGAGCAGATATGAACATGATAGGTACACCAGGTACCTTTCTTAAACGTCTCCTTAAATCTTTATCACATGTTGCTACGATATAGATTCTTTACTGTTGTTGTTAAGTAAAAATATGTTATGCTTTATTGAGGTAACTAATTGAGAAATCTTAAAAAAACAACAAATCCTTACAGCTCTAACTCTATTCATGATGCAGTCATCAGCGTAAGTTCCTTTGTGGTCACATTTTAGCTTCTCAAAACGAGGATCCTTCATAAGTCTATTCATAATAAAAATATTGTTAAATTCCTGATGTTGATAATTCACTTGAACAATATAAAGGAGAAAACCACTAAACTGAATTACTTCAAAGCAAGTCTGTATTTATGCCCTAATTTCTCAAGTTCTGCTACAACACAGTCTGAGATATATGGGATGCATTTACCGATTAGACAATCCATGGAAGCCTTGAATATGTCTAATTTATTTTAGATTGAGAAGTTAATGAAATTTGTATCAAGAAGGATGCGATAAGGAGGGCCAAGGGCAGTGTTGTGCTTAAAGAACAGATGAGTAGGAGTTGTCTCACTTCGCAAAATCACAATTAATATTTTAGATGAACAGTATTTGTAAGTCAAAATAACAAAGCAAATCATAAATTTCCCATTGCTATTTGAACACATGAAAAACATAATAATTGTACATTTCTTTAACTTGCAAAGCATCTGGATCATTCAGTAGATTCTTCCGATGCACTTCTTTTTCTTTATCTTTGGCATTCTTCCTACAACACAAATTAACAAAAGTTAGCTTTTAAGATCAACACATAGCAAAAAAGAAAGAAAGATGTTATAACTTCTCTCATATCTCATCGTTATCTTCTGCTAATCCTTAAACAATTAATATCTTACACTCTATCATCCTTAGTGCTGATGAGTCTTTTGACTGCTCCACATTTTCTAGTCTTCTTAAGCTTTCCCATTCTTGCTTTTTCTACTCAAATTAATTGTTTTGTCTTCACTTAATTTCTGCCTCAAACCAGTTTAGTAGGATCCTAAGAAGAAATGAACACAAATAGCAAATTTTAAAGTTTTATCAATTTTGATTAATTTTCACAAAAATATTGTTCTAACTTTGAGTTCTTCAACGAATACAAATAACAACGAACAACATTTATGAAGAATTCTTAATTTGTACTTAATCTCATGATTTTGATTTATTTTGCTTATCACTTGATTAAAATCGCTCTTATCTGGTTTTTCAAGTTGATTCTTAATACAAAAATATCTTTAATATTTTAGAATCTCCTTTCTTTCTTTTTCTAGTTCTTCTTTAACTTCTTTCCTCTTTCTTTCTTCCTTCTTGCCTTCAAATATATTGATTTTAACGAAGCTATCTCTTATGAAAAGCAGCAAAATCTTTAAAGAACCTGTCTCCTTGATTTGTTTTCTAGTCATATAGATTCGAGGAAAACTTTAGATTTATTGGCATTTGCTCTGATGATTTCCAAGGATTTTCCTTAATTTCATTACTGTATGCATCTATCATCTTCTTCCCACGCTTCTAATTTGTGGTGTAGCTCCTAAATCCTTCATGATCAGCTTGGAAATACTCTTTCTCATCGAATTCTAGTTTTTTTCTTTCAACTTTAGCGTGCTCAAAGTAATCTTAAGGTACCACATATTCCCTCAATCTTGAGAAAGTCTTCACAACATACTTTTTCCTATTATTCTAATGCATCCTTCTCCACAGTGCTTCAGTGGCTGCTAATATATCAGCTTTTTTCTACGAAACTGGATCAAGTTCCCCTTCTTAAAGTGCAAAAGTGACTTTTTTATCTTATTCAGCATTTTTATCTTTTATCACAGAAGTAGTGAGACTTCCTTCTCCTTCGAACTTTACAGGTTAGGCCATTTAGCTGAGGTTGTGGTTATTAGTATTACCACTTTAACTCCTATTGTGACTGTTTATACTACTGGAGCGTAGGGCTTCTTGTTCTTTTTTTTGTTACAGTTCCTCAGCTGCTTTCAACTTAGCTTCTTCTTCTCGTCGGTCCATCTCAGTCATGAAGTCTAATAGACTATGAAAAATTAATAATTAATGAATAAATCACCAAAATAGAATAATTTGAATTTTATTTACTCTTTGAATTTAAGAGGTGATTGCTTTAAAAGAGGATGCTCAAAGATCGAAAAGCCATATTTATCAAAGAGTTACATTTTAGCCTTTTCAACTTACCGATACTGTTCAAGCTCTCTTCGAAAAAGATCAGTGAAAAGATCTTGAGTCTTAAAGTGCATAGTACCTATAATTGCTGAAAATGTCTTTTTTTATCTACCTAAAATGATCTAGCAGCTCATGAAATCTGTGTGAGTCAGAATAATGTCATAGAAACTTTGGTGTCAGGCAAAAAAACAAAAAATAAAGCAGAGTTTATGAGAGATTATCTATAAGAAGCGGCTTAAAACTTAAGGTCCATTAATTTACTTGTGTTCTTCCATTTTGTAGTCGTTTTTGTCAGAGTAATTCAGGACGATATAGTCTAACTCTCTTTGTAAATATGGAATACTTTTGGAGCTGTAAAAATCCAAAAAAAATATTCAAAATCTTTCTTAATACCAAAAGAATTTAAACTCTCTAAGCACTGACAGATACATCTATTCTGAAATAAAACACAATCATTGGAGTAAATAAAACAGAGACTGCCCTTTTAACTTGCTAATTCTTACTCAAAATATATCTGAAAATGCTTGTAGCAGAGAGCAAGATTTCTAGGCCTGTGGAGTTCCACATAACATTGCAATGGATCAAAATCAGGCCGATCGGCTAGCTCTTTTCGGACATCTTCTACTCTATTCTCATACATGATTGCCTTCTGAAATAATCCATAAAGATCTTTATCCATCTTCTAAGATGGATTCAAAGCAGAGTAGGTAGATACAATGTTTCCTAAAGTCTGACGAGATTCAAGCATAAGAATGATACAAGTTGCGTATTGCTGTCTGTGTGAGATGAATGAGACAGAAATTGGATTGTTAATTTATCAGCGAACCAAGTAAGGATTAATAAACAACCAAAAACTAAATTATTTTCTTTTGATCAAATGTTAAATTCCTCCAGGGAAGGCATCTAATCTCTCTCTCTAAACAAAAGGATAATTGCATAATAAATTAGTAAATTCTTAAGAGAAGTATTTTCATTGGTTTTATATTAAAAACTGAGCAAATTATTGAATATAAAGAAGACTATTTACAATAATAAAAATTTATTTATTTTTTCAACTTTAGCAAAAGTTTTTGAACATTTTGTTAGATTTTATTTTTTCATGTAAATGCAGCAGAGATGCAACTAATCCCATTATCTGAAGGCGGCAGTAGATTGAAAGGAGTATATTGCAGTGAATACACTTTCAGTTGATGCGATGAAGAATCGATCACAAAGAGATTTTTATGGATGAAAAATGCAGATGAAACAGTCCCGCAGCTACTCAAAACCATAGATTATTTCGTGAGAAGATCAAACACTACAGACGATTATGTATTCAATGAGTTTAAGATAAGTTGATTTTAAAGATTTGCTATTGGAAGCAGCACACTTCCCATCGCAAGGTCACTCAAGATTTTATAACAAATATTCGTTGGGATATCTAGAATATTTGTCTTCAACTATGTTTAGCTGTTTATTGCAACTTATCGACTGTTCAATTGAGTTATCGATAAGGTTTATTTCTCATCAAAGCTTAATTTATTCTCATAGGTCTCCATAGCTAAGGAACCCATGTTAACAGTTACCAAATCAGGTCCATCTTGGATAAATAATACCTGTGAGTGATTTACACGAAGCTACTTCAATGCTTCAGCATTATTGTCATGATTATCAATATTGAAATTGTTGTTATTGTTGTTATTTTGACTGTCATTACAGCTATTATTGCTATTGTTGTTTTATTCTGGACTCCCAAATGAAGCTAATAGCAGGATACTATTTGTTTGTTTATGTTCTGCATGGTTCATATTAATTGAGGAGTATTTCATATCATTTTTGGTAATTTTCTCTTTGGACAGATTCAAAGGAGTAAATTAATATTAGTTCGTGGTTGAATTATAGTGGTATTACACGCATGTTGGGGATCTTGCGTTGAATAAATACTAGCTGGTATCATCAAGGAGGATGCTCTTTTTCTTCTTGAAATCAGGTATACTGTAGAACAAAACAGCTCCTTCAATTTTCACGAGAACCTGCTGAGATACTTCATCGAAAGATAATAACTCGATTTCATCTAAGCCAGTTGTTTTGATTTCGATGCTATTAATTATCTCGGCCCAGATTTTGTCATTTCCAAGTTGTATCATGTCACCTATTTTGCTAGGTTGTTGTTGTTTTTTTCTTTTGTTTCCATCTTTGAACACACTTCTTTTTGGAAGAACGCAGCTCTAAGAATTAGGTAACGTATTGGAGTTCTAAGAATATGAAAGCACTGCGTTGATACGATTGCTACTTTACGGTGCATTCACAGTGGATAAAATCGGTATCATAGAAGGAGATTCATATTGAATTTTGCTGTTTTTTCTGACAGTAGGTTCATCTTCTAATTTGAATTTCATCCCTTTTGATCTACCCATCTTTGAGGGTGTTTAAGATTTATGAGGAAACTGCTAATTTTATTCATTATTTTATTCGTTTTTAACACTATTTGGAATAAGCCCACTGGAGACAATTTCAGATAGTGTAATTGGATTAAGTGGGATCTATCCATTACCAATTAAGTTGCTAATCTAATTGGCGTTATTATTATGATTATTTTAGTTATTTTTTTCAATATCATTGTTGTTATGATTTTCTTCTAAATTTTCGTTATCTGAATCATCTTGAGATTTTGATGAAATCGTGAGCTAAATGAGTTTAATAGTATTCTTAAATGCAACTAAACAATGCTATTTGGTATCCTCAGAGCTGTAACTTGACAGACTTAAATTATCAGCTTCATCTTTGAGATTAATTAATAATATCTGATTCACTTCTTTTAGTAAGATTTTATTCTTGATTCTTCTAATTGTTTTAGCAACTAGGATAATAGCACATATGAGATGAACCATTAGACTAATCGAAGTTACGAGAATAGTTAACTGATCATGAGAATACACATCGAAACGAAGTATTATTTTAGGAACCAAAATAAGCAGAATTTCAAGGAAATAGCAGAAATAAGCAGTATTCAACTGCGAAGTGTATATCACTGTGAAGGGCATGACTGATAACATGAACGAAGAGAATAAAAAACAAAGTTCAGTTATGATTGAGAGTAAAAACAATGGAATCTAGTTGATTGAGATGTTCACTGCAACTATTATTACCAAATGTACAGAGAGTAACAGCATATCCATAAGAAGTTTTTTAAGAATATTTTAGCACTGCATACTGCTTAAAAAACCTTTCCCTAGTGGATTCATCTGATACAAACTTGCGAACCGCTTCTTAATCTCATGTATTGTTCCCCAAGAGCATCGACACCCCTCCGATGAGCTTAGCTACAGAATGCTAGCACCTAGAAAAGTAAGTATCATTGTTGTTGTTCTTTTTTTAATTTTGTGAAGTTTTTAGTTTGTTTACTGTAAATTAAAGAACATCTAATTTCTTTAGATTCTTGATTTTAAGTAGTGGAAGGAGGAAGGAGATATTGTACTGCTCGAATTAAAAAATAAATCAGCAGGAACCAACTTTGATGCTTTTGTGATTAAATTTCCTTTATCTATCAATATCTTTCTATGACTTGATTTTATCTTTTTTCAGGAGTTAGTATGCATGTTATTCAAGAATTATTTCAGTTAAATTAGAGCTTAGGAATACACTAATTACTATCAACGGAAGCAGTTAATTCAGCTGTTTCTTCGGAATGGAGTTTCTTGTGAATTTAATTTATTTGTTTCAGCCTTACTACTTACTAATATTGCTTTTCATAATGTGAGGTTGATGACCTATCTCGATTTTCATTTTGTTGTGCCAACATCTGGCTTACTTTCATAGGGAGCTAAGAAAAATATCCCAGGAGATTAAATCACTTTGAGATAAATTTCTTCTAGCTTGTATTATCAGCTTCTACTATTCACCTATTATTTTCCTTTCAGTAGGGAGTTACCCATGCGTAAAGGTAATTCAAGCTTGAAATTATTTAATATACTTCTTATCTTCCTTCTATAAACCTTTTTCTATCAACAGCTTGTTTAAATGAGATATGCTAATTTTTTCTTCTTGAAATCTAGAAAATTAAAGATCATAAAGGGGAGTTTTGTGCAATACTATTTAGAATCTCAATAATGGATTCAACATTCAAAAGTATAATTTCTTCCATCCTCGAGCTAATCCATTATTTAGTTTTCTTTTGATATGAAAATCTTGCTTCATTCAATCCCTTGTTATTGAAGTGGAGAATTTCTTTCTAAAAATTTCTCCAAGCAAAACTTTAAGAAATTTAAAATATAAAAATATCTTGGTTTTTAATTAAGTTTGGCTGGTTAAATTGACGCATAGGGTTAAGATAAGAATACGTTTTTGGACAGTTTCCCTAATTCATGTTTAGTTCAAATGATCTATTGAAATAACTTTAAGTTCTTAAAATACTTGTGTTTGAAAAGTTATTTCAAGGAAAAATCCTACTATAAAGGCTAAAGTTTTCTTTCTTTTTAGATAATAATTTTGTTGATATTTTATTGAAAAGCCAAAAATATTGAAGCATATTCCATTTTTTTATCTTTCTCCTAATTTTTTCAGAAAGCAAAAAGGGTTAGTTTTCTTTATTCTGCATTTAATTAGTGCTATGAGAAATAATTTGTGTAACTAAGGTTATGAAATCTAAGATTTTCCTCTTTTTTTGTCTCGAGAAAGGAAAATAAACACAAAACAAAATAATATCAATTAATAGATTATGTTGAGAAAAATGCATTTATTGAAACATTTAGCGCATCTAGGCAATTGGGAAAATTCAATACAGTTAGAATGCAAGAAAATGAAGAAGATTAAGACAAATAAAATCACCAAAATAATATATAGAACCATATTTTTTAATCTTCAAATATCTTTAAACAAAAAAACTTTTCAAAATTATTAGCTCTGCTTCTTCACATTTGTAGATCAATTTTTTAGATTTGCCCATTAAAATTTCGTAATTAATTAAGCCTATTATGTATTGCTAGAACTAACCTGTAAGATCAAAAAAATATCTTCTTTTTTCTTTTAGATTTTTCTTTCTTTGCTCGTTTGAGGATTCTTAAAAACCCTCCAATTA
>Ga0302271_10002590_pt1 | contig 16095 bp, 9 predicted proteins | sample III_Bog_N1_1_FD_198767 | JGI IMG/M metagenome (GOLD analysis project Ga0302271, IMG submission 198767) | Peat permafrost microbial communities from Stordalen Mire near Abisko, Sweden - III_Bog_N1_1 | ecosystem: Environmental > Terrestrial > Soil > Wetlands > Peat | place: Sweden: Abisko...
GATTTACTTTATGATTTATTGATTCTAACATTGTTTGGTTATTCTTTAGGCAAATGGTTGGAGAATAATGGAAACAGATATGAAGGCGAGTTTAAAGATGGCAAATTTCATGGCCAAGGTAAGCGAGAAGTGATTTACTTTATGATTTATTGATTCTAACATTGTTTGATTATTCTTTAGGCGAGTTGTTCTTGAATTATGGAGACAGATATGAAGGCGAGTTTAAAGATAGCAAATTTCATGGCCAAGGTAAGAGAGAAGTGATTTACTTTATGATTTATTGATTCTAACATTGTTTGGTTATTCTTTAGGCAAATTGTTCAAAAATAATGGAAACAGATATGAAGGCGAGTTTAAAGATGGCAAATTTCATGGCCAAGGTAAGAGAGAAGTGATTTACTTTATGATTTATTGATTCTAACATTGTTTGATTATTCTTTAGGCGAGTTGTTCTTGAATAATGGAGACAGATATGAAGGTGAGTTTAAAGATGGCAAATTTCATGGCCAAGGTAAGCGAGAAGTGATTTACTTTATGATTTATTGATTCTAACATTGTTTGGTTATTCTTTAGGCAAATGGTTGGAGAATAATGGAAACAGATATGAAGGCGAGTTTAAAGATAGCAATTTTCATGGCCAAGGTAAGAGAGAAGTGATTTACTTTATGATTTATTGATTCTAACATTGTTTGGTTATTCTTCAGGCAAATTCTTCTTGAATAATGGAAACAGATATGAAGGCGAGTTTAAAGATAGCAATTTTCATGGCCAAGGTAAGAGAGAAGTGATTTAATTTATGATTTATTGATTCTAACATTGTTTGATTATTCTTTAGGCGAGTTGTTCTTGAATTATGGAGACAGATATGAAGGCAAGTTTAATGATGACAATTTTCATGGCCAAGGTAAGCGAGAAGTGATATACTTTATGATTTATTGATTCTAACATTGTTTGGTTATTCTTTAGGCAAATTGTTCAAAAATAATGGAAACAGATATGAAGGCGAGTTTAAAGATGGCAAATTTCATGGCCAAGGTAAGCGAGAAGTGATTTACTTCATGATTTATTGATTCTAACATTGTTTGATTATTCTTTAGGCGAGTTGTTCTTGAATAATGGAGACAGATATGAAGGCAAGTTTAAAGATGGCAAACTTCATGGTCAAGGTAAGAGAGAAGTGATTTACTTTATGATTTATTGATTCTAACATTGTTTGGTTATTCTTTTTAGGAAAATGGTTCGGGAATAATGGAGCCAGGTTTGAAGGCAAGTGGAAAGATGGCAAAAGGCATAGCTAATGTAAGAAAGAAGTGATTTACTTTATGATTTATTGATATTAACATTGTTTGATGATTCAATAGGCAAGTTGTTCTGAAAAGATGGAGACATATTAGAAGGAGAGTGCCAATATAACGATAAGAAAGGACATGGAAGATAGTTCAACTGCAGGAAAGTTTTCGTTCAAAGAAATTATCTCAAATGAGATTCTTATTTAAGAGAATTGAATTCCTATTTCTTTTTCTACACCCTACCGAAAAAAATATGTCCCATTTTTATTGTTATCGGATAAATGTTTTTTTAAATCCCATCAATATATTAAAGCTTGCCTATTATAAAAGTCTGTTTAAAATAAGAATTAAAGAAAATTATTAAGACTAAAAGACAGAAGCTGCGTAAACATTACTACTTTTTCTTGCTATTTAAACATGTTTGTTATGGCGAAATGTTTCCCTGGATTGGAATGTGGGATTGCAAAATTATGAGAACTTACATTATCAAGAGATAAAAATAGAAGCTCTTAATCTCTTGTATTCTTAATTTTTTTTTACTAAAATTTTATTTTTAAACTAAATAAAAATATAAATCCTAAAAATATGTTATTCAAAGCTAGAAAATACTTTTCTTGAAGGAAAAATCTATCAATTACTAGGATAACTTTGAGATGAGTTTTAACCTTTACATGTGATGTAATTTTCCAGTCAAATATTTTCAAACTTAGGAGAAAGAGAGAGAGAGAAACAAAAGTAAGAGCTGAGAAGGCTGCTTATTTTTGGATAAGGGGTTTATCATAGATGTTCATTCTTTTTTTGGCAAGCTATCTAAGAAATTAAAACATTTATTGAATAAATCTATGTTGATATCCGATTCATAGCGTAGTAGGAGTTTCCTATTATTAGCAGTTAGGATTATTTCTTCAGATTGATGAACCATTAGATTCCTAGAATCCTTTATTTCTCTAAGAACATTCCACTATTCGGTAGTAAGTCCGATTAATTCTTGAGCTTATTCTTGAAATATCAACATATTATTATCTTTATCAATAAGAGAGGAGAGCTTTTCATGTTTAAATTCCTATCAAGACTTCCCATAGTAGTGTTTGCTGACTTTTTCATAGATGATATTAACTAATGAGAAAGCAAGGATCATTTTTTCTGCTTGATTGTTTTTAAACTTTAATTCACTTACTTCCTTTGTTAGAACCCTCATTTTACTCTTTACATTTTCAAAGGCTAATTTTAGATTTTTGCAATTTTTCTCAATAGTTTCATTGTTATTCTTATTTTTAGCACAATTATTCACTGAGGCTTTAATGGTACCCTACAGAGATTTTAGTTGATTCCGAAGCTTTCTAATAGTGAATTCTTAATCTTTATGTTGAACTTCAAGGTTTCTAATTTTTTCTGCTTGTTTGTAACGTTGAACTTCAAGGCTTCTAACTTTGTCTGCTTGCTCTTAATTCTGAGCTTAAAGTGTTTTATTAATGTTTTCTTGTGTTATTTTATCATTCTTCACATTTTCAAACCTGATGAAAATGTCTTTAAATAGTAGTGGATATTGTTCGGGGTTTTAATATTAATCATCATTAATAATATTCCTTTAGACATTTTAGACAGAAGAATCTTTTATTTTTGATGAATCAGTTTTTATTAAATTGTGTATTTCCTATTCTTTCTACTCTTCACTAGCTGACATGACATCGGTATTTTTAAATGAATTAAGCTCATGATTGTTTACTTAGGTTGTTTGATTTGGAGTTTCGATCTTATTATTTAATTCAATTTCATCCAAAAAGCAATCCTCTCTAACCTTCTCTACCTCTTAGTGTCCCTTTTTCTGTTATTACTCCTCATTCTCTTTTTCTTCTTAAGATTCTAATTTTTTTGCCTTTGTAAATTCAATTTCTTCCTTATTCTATTCTATCTCTCTTTTTCCTTCTTCATCTTCAAGATTATTCTTACTTTCAACCTTATCACCTTCTAGTTTTATTTCCTTTCCTTTGTTTATCCCATCTTACAAACGCTTTTTATTCTTTTCTTTTATAATCTTATTCAGTTTACTTCTTTGTCTTGAGTCTATTGGTAAGTTTTATTATGCTTTGTATTGATTCTCAAATTTTATCAGAAAATTGTTCTTCTCTAATTCATATCTCTTCATTTCTTCGGTGTATTCCCATTTTATTCATAAACCTTTTTTACGATTTCATCATCTTTTTTGATCTCCTCTTGAAGTTAGAAACATATTTATTCTTAGATTTCTAACTTTTAACTAAGCTTCTCTAAGGACTCTAACTGTTGATGACTTAAATTATTTAACTTTTAAGAATAAAGTTTATGGTTCTTTTTGGTTTCTTCATTTTATTTCTTTTTTTCTTCTTCAGAAATGGAGGCTAATATCCTAGGAATAATTACACTAAATGAGCTTAACGTTTTTAAATTTTAGTAGATGTGGAGCCTTAATTCATTAAGCTAAGTCATCGATGTGTCTCTATTAAGTTATTGTGGTTGAGACTCTTCCATTTCGGTTCTTTTTTTACCTTTTTTTAATTCAATTTTTTTCAATTTAATCTGATTTCTGCTATAATGAAAGAAGGCACGATTTATATTGCATGTTAGGATTTTATTTTTTGCTTTGCATTAACTCTTTAAGCTGTTTTTGCTCGATTTTTTGAATAAAAAACATTGAGTTTGTCAGCAATATTAAATCATAGTTCTTAAGAAAATAACCTCGATACTATTCAATACAAGAATTCAGTAATAGAAAATGCCTATTCATTTTAAACAGAATTCTTTCTTATTTAGTAATCTCTCTCTTTTATTAATTATTAGTTTAACAAGAAGAATATTCCAGCTTTTTGATGAATGATACGAATCTTTCCTCTTAATATCTCAAAGTTCAAAGTGAAACAACTACAAGCAATTTATAATTAAAAATCAATAAAAATTTTACAACGATCTAAATTAGATTTATTGTTCTTTCTTGAAAATTGCAATTATTGAATTGTTTCATGCATATTCTGATAACGAATCTGATATATTCGCTAGCTATCTCAATATTTATTATTAAAAAAAATCAAGCTACAACAATCACTTAAAAAATAGCTCCAAAACAAAAATTTAATCAGAGCTAGCGAGATAATCGTACCCTCATGTATTAAATCATATTGAAATGAAAAATATTTGAATTAAAAAAGAGGAGAAGAAGAAAAAACATAAATGAAAGAATCTACAATAAAATTCGTTAATCTAAGCAACTGGATGCCATAACTTGATTAAACTTCATCAGCTATCACCTTATTAAAAAATCAGCTAGGCAAGCTGGATGAAATTATTAAGAAATCATTGATATCCTTATCACAGTATGAAGCAAATGAAGAAAGTAGATAACAATGTGAAATGGTGAATGATGCGTTAAATAGACTATATCTATTAGAGTAAGAACTCTTAGAAAAGCTTAGTCAGCATTTAAAAATCTTAGACTAAGATCAGTTAGATATTATGAAACTGAGCTAACAAAATGATGCCATTGTTAGTAAATAAATTGCTGAAAAAAAGTAGAAAAAAAAATTCAAAGATTAATATGAAATCAAGAAGAATGAGAAATTACTGCAAATTAAAGAGTTGTTGAGGAAGCAAGAAGAGAAGCAAATATCCTAGAGACAGAAAGATAAACTGAAGGATATTGAGAACGAAATGAAAAATGATACTTAGTAGTTAGAACTGATAAAGGAAAAAAGCAAAATAAATTCTCAAGATAAAGAAGTTCAAATATTACAGAAAAATGAGATAAAACAAATAGAACAGTAAGGTGTAGAGAATAGAAAAGAGAATGAGAATGAGAAAGATTCTATTATCCAAGAATAGAATAAAAGTGATGATAGTAATAATCCAAACTTAAGAGAGCAGAGCACGAAAGCTGTTATCCTCAAACATAAGAATGAAAATATGGAGAATAGTAATAAATCACTTGAGGATTTTATCAAAGAACTCCAAAATTATATCAAAAATCTACAGAATGAAATCAAAAATCTAAAGGATATTAACAATGAACAAAAAATTACTATTGAAAAGCATGAGAAATATATTTAAAATCTAAAGAGAGCTATCAAAGATCAATAGGATACTCTCAAAAGACAAGAGAACCTTAATTAAGATTTAACAAATAATCGTAATAATATGATGAGTAATGCTGAAAGACAAAAGCAACATGCTGAAAACTAGGAGATTTTGATTAAAAAACAAAAGGTATCAATAGCAGATTTAGAAAAGAATAATAAAGAGCAAGCGGGTATGATAATAAATAATTAAAAGATTATCTTAACTTCATCCTTTGTTGATTTAATCTATGATTTTATTAGTAAGCTTTGCTATGAGAAGGAGTGGATATAATTTAAGCATCAAAATCTCTCTCCCCCTAATGATAAAAACTCAGTTATGAAATAATTCCAAAATAAAGCTCAAATATATCTCAAACTTACTCCTGAGGAGTGGGATATTTTTCGAGAAATAAAGGACGCTAGGAACGCATATGTTCATAACACTTAAGATTAAATCTTAAATTCTAAGAGTGAGGAGCTCTTGCTAGTCAATGAACCCTAAATCAGAAGAGAGTTATTCGAATATTGTTTAATATTCGTAAAAGCCTAGTTAAAAAAAAAAACATTAGGAGTAACCATTCCTCACTCTCTCCTCCCTTGACCTCTTTGAAATCTAAAAAGATTCTCTTTCTTAAAGCTCTTGTTTTTGTTTCTCTCGTTCTCTTTCCTTTTTTTGGAAATATTTGATTTAAAAATCACATCACATAAGTGTTAAAACGTATTCAGAGCTATTTTATTTCTAACTGTATTTTATTATTAGTAAATGCTTATTCATTTTTGAAAGAATTTTTTCTAATTTAGTAATCTCTCTCTCTCTTTTATTGATTATTAGTTTAAAATGAAGGATATCCCAGCTTTCTGATGAATGATAAGACTCTTTCTTCTTAATATCTCAAAGTGAAACAAGCAATTTATAATTAAAAGTCAATAAAGAGAACATGAATAAACTTGAAATTTTACAACTATCTAAATTAGATTTATTTTAAATCATATTGAAAGAAAAAATATTTGAATTAAAAAAGAGGAGGAGGAGAAGAAGAAAAAAACATAAATGAAAGAATCCACAATAAAATTCGTTAATCTAAACAACTGGATGCCATAACTTAATTAAACTTCATCTTCTATCACCTTATTAAAAAATCAGCTAGGCAAGCTGGATGAAACTATTAAGAAATTAGTGATATTCTTATCAAAATATGAAACAACTGAAGAAAGTAGATAACAATTTGAAAGGTTGAATGATGAGTTAAATAGCCTATATCTATTAGAGTAAGAAATCTTAGAAAAGCTTAGTAAGAGTTTAAAACTCTTAGACTAAGATCAGTTAGATATTCAGAAACAAAACTAACAAAATGATGCCATTGTTAGTAAATAATTTGCTGAAAAAAAGTTTAATCAAGAATTCATAGAGTAATATGAAAACAATAAGAATAAGAAATTACTGCAAATTAAGGAGTTGTTGAGGGAGCAAGAAGAGAAGCAAATATCCTAGAGACAGAGAGATAAACTCAAGGATATTGAGAAATAAATGAAAAATGATACTTAGTAGTTAGATGTTTATAACAGTTTGTGAGAGTTTAGTATCCTTCGAACAAATAATAAATCATTCTTTTTTGTATTGGGTGTATTAAGGATATCTGTACTGTTAGGTTTTGCTTGTGCATTTTTGTTGAATTGAAACGGTCAAAAAAAAAAAATATGCAAGAAATTCTTTTGTACACAATTGAATAAACAATAATATTTAACACTATTTGTACGGATTTTGCTTGCTGTTACTGTTGCTATCTAAGTTCCTTTCACCCATTGTACTGCAGATAATCTAACCAGATCGCAGCGTTAATAAGTAGTACTTTATCTTTGGGAGCTGAGACAGCATCGAAAGAGATTCCAAATTTATCTTGTCTTGTGCATAGTTCTTTAAAAGCTCCATTGTAGAGATTCTTAATCATTCCAACGAACTAATTCTGTCCGTCTCGTATTTCATACTTGATAATCTTACATCCGCAACACTGAAAAAATAAGCACCAAGTCGACTTCTAGCAGCATTTGCCTCTGGAGGAAAAAACAAAAAGGAAAAAAATGTTATTTTCTGTATTCTTTATATTATTTTTGTCTCTCTTTTTGTTTACGTGATTGTGTAGATGAGCTCATCGGCTCCATTGAAGACTTGCAGTTCCATGATTGGACAGCATATTTTATTTCTAGTGCCCCAACATGGCCCATAGTATGGCTGGAAGATTTTCCCAATGTAGTTGTTGTTTAAATGCACTTTGAGTTCAGGTTTTGCGAAGCAGCATGTCCAGAAATTGGAAACTCTACATTTGTAAGGCTGTTCACAGTAGGCTACTTGGACACCACCTATGGTTAGACCGCCTGTAAAAGAACGCTTGGATAAGCAGCAGGACCTGCAAATACAAGAGGATTCTTCGATGAAATCACCAAGCTACCTATCGACTTACTCGTAATCTTCGTCATTGCATTTCCATAGCAGATATTTGTTGGATGCTTCGCAGCAAGGGATCGACACGATTCCTTAGCAGAGACACTCTTACCAATCCATTTGCTATTCGATCAGCACATGCTTCGCCTCAGCAATCGTGCCAAAGTTCATTGTCAGGAAAGAAGAGGTGAGGAAAACGAGAGAAGAAGAAGTAGAAGGTTTGTTGAAAGGAGAAGCACTTTAAGAATATCTTGAATTTTGTTTAAGATTAAATTGTTTTGACAGTTTTTTGTTTTTAAATCAAATGAGTTTAAGACTTTACTGAATTATTCTGTCTTTTTTTCTTTTTGAAATCAGGTCGAAATTGCAACTTCAATATTTAGTAATCAGTCATTCATTTTGTGATGAACACCCTGGGAAAAGAAAGACTCTTTCGCTAATCTAAAGGAAATAAATTAAATTTCACATAGACCTTCTTTATCAGAGGAAAAATCATTCCCCAAGAGAAATTAATAAAATAACAAGAGAAAAGCATTGTTTATTGTGGGGTGCTTGATTGAAAATCCCTTTGTGTATGAATGTGTGTGTGTGTCTGTTTAGTTGTTTGACTTGCTAAGAGATTTAGCTCAGAGAAATGTGATTACGATTTCAAAATACTCAACTCGATTGGCGGACAATTTTTTGAATAGTTAATTGAAGTCAAGCAAAGCAAAGAAGAAAAAAGAGAGAGATTCTAAATCTAAAATACACAAGATAGACCTCTTTCTCAATGGAAGAAGAGAAGAAAAAGTATGCCAATGAACTCAAGGAAGACATACATCAGTTCTTGAAGTGAGACAATAGCTTTTTCTTACTCACTTATGAATGTCATTGTTTTATTCGTTACTCATTTAGAACAGGTGATGCTTCACTCCACAGTATGATCCTGAATAAACTTTGTCTTAGTAATGCAGCGTTGAGTGATATATCCTTCGAGCAGATATCGACACTGTTCTCGTTGCTGAATGCAATAGACGATGCGACTTCTTAGATCTTCATATCAAATGGGATTAAATAGCTTATTCGACTGAACTACACTGTATTTTCTCAATAAGAGAAATTCTAAATCTACAAATTATCCTTTTCAAGCTATGCTGCTTAGCCGGATAGATAGAATCTCATGGAGCAGATAATCGTAGTCTGCTTTAAGTATTTCTATGATTCGATTGCGTTGGAGTGCTCTCTACTGGAAGATGTGAAGTAATTCTGCGAGAACTCCGTGGAACATTTGAGAATCGGATTGCATTTGTTCTGCAGCATCATTGAAGAAATCTAGGACTATGAAATGCCTTGTAAATGTGCGAATCAAATAGAATAGCGTGGGATTAAGCAGCAGAACTTGAAGATACCAGTAGGAATGGGATAATAGTATCAGCTATCGAGTTTCCACAGAAAGAGAGAAATTCATTTTAGACACTACACACTTCCCTTGATATTTGACATACCTTTTTAGTTGCTCAACTCAAAGAAGGAATATCTCATAGATGAAGCGGAAACGAGCAATGCAGTGTTGTCTCAAGTATTAGAGCTCTTAACGCAATGTTTGAATTATGATTATTTCGATTAAAAGAAAACTTCGGATGAAAAGTTCATTGCGGATTCAAGTAATTTGATAAAATAATAGGGGGATAGTTATGTTGACAAATGAATGGTTGATGACTGACAGTTGACGGCGGTGATTAATCCGTTTTTCTTACAAAATCTAAGGCATTTTGAGCATACCTTGTCGTGAGAAAAAATCGGAAGGCACGTATTTGAGCGATTTAAAATCCTAGGAGTTCACTAGTACACTGTTTGAATTGTATTATTTCATGGTGAACAAGCATCCTGCTATTGCCACACAGTGTCTAGTCATTGTCAGCTTGCTCAGCAGGCTCAGCGTGAAATTCTTCAAAAAGGAAGATTAGAAGTTTCAGTAGATGATGTTTATCATCGATGGGCTGCTTAAGATCATGCAGAATCATACATTTTTGTTTGATTCGTTCACTTAAATGAGATACGATGATTAAACTGAGGAATCTGCATCGTCCTACATTCAAAAACCACAACGAAGCATCCTACTAGCGTTGTGTAAGTGCATCTCGAAAGTACCTATTGGAATCTCCTTTTCAGACGTTGAAAAGTATTATTTATTTGAAAATAAAGTTGATTCTTTTGTATATTTTTGAACATTTCTCTCTTTCTAAAAGTTTCTCAGGTTTTTGGGATTGGATGATGATAGTGCAGAAGATCACGAAGCAAGCAATCGTTCAAAGTGACTTTGAATGTCTTGAACTGTTGCTGGAGTTCTGGTGTGGATATGATTATTTCCTAGGACATGATGGCGCACAGAAACAAGAGTAACTGAGAGAATTAGTGGAAGAGATTCTGAGACTTTATGTGAATGAATCGATCAAGCAAGTGAAACTCTGTAAGAATGACATAGAACTTGAGTAATTCCATGAATCTCAAGGGTTTATTATCCCCTCGTTTGCTTAACTTGCTAATACATGGTAATTGGAAAGTTTTAACTAAGTAGATTTCTCATTCAATTGTATTTAATTGCTAAAAATAGGATTGATTAAATTGAGAAAACCCTTATGAGTAACATATCTGAATTATTTGATACCCAATCCAGCATGGTTACAATAGATATCCGGAAGAAAAAGGAAGAAATCAACGGAACTAGTAGTTAATCTCAAGGCTCGATTGAATTCTAACTATTCTGGAATTTGGAGTTGCTGTTTAATGCTTAATCTTACAACATGCGTGAGGAGCTGATCATGGCTAATAAGCACTTTGAGCTGGACAGCTAAGAGGAGATCAAGGAAGACATAGATATTCTCCACTAAGCATTTTAGTCATTCGCCAAGCTGTTCTAGATAATTCTGAGTATCCACACCCATCAAAAACATGCGAATAATTCAATGAAGAGATTGATTAAGAAGGTGTTTAGTTTCCTGATTAACTAGATTCTAGCGTTCAAAAACCATATTCACTTTGATTATCTTGGAATAATTGTAAAATTCACAGAGGAGTTGTAGTTGAAGGAGAACTTTGAGCTCAATGAAATCATAATTGAATATCTGAATGGGATTGTTTTATCTAGTGAAAGACATGATAGGGACAATAATAGCTAGAAGTCATATGATTCTCTGATACAGCTCCTAGATAACATCACCAAGCACCTACAGGCTACTGATACAGTTACAACCAAAGATATTATAATTAAATATAATTTTCTCCTTTAAATTTGTTTTTATCTAATGAAATTTCTTTAATTATTTTAGGGTGTGCAGATAGGCTGCTTTCTCTTTGATGTCTAGGGACTGTTCGAGAGTGAGATAATCAAGCAACATAATCAAGGGAATCTAGTTAGAAAACAAGGAAATAATAAAGAAGATAATATTGTCTCCAAAAACACACAGAGAATCTATGAGTATTTGTTTCGTATTGTGGATAAGCACGAGTAGTATAAGAAAATATCAATTGAGAATGACTTTGAGAGGCTTCTCGTTAAAGCTTCTAGCTAAGGTATTCATTAGGATTAAGAATAAGTAGAAGGTTAAGAGTAGGGGTTATTATTAAGCAGCCATATTGAGAATAATAATCTCAATGAAAAAGACAGCAAAGATAACAAAATGAGCATTCGTTCTTGTTCTTCTTCTAAAAGCAGAAGGAGAGCTTCAAAGACTGCTCGATCATCCCCTTAATCATCATCTCCTTCACATAATAACATCGATATTCCTTAACCAAACCCTGAATTTGAATAATAAATACCTTCATTGTCAGTATCAATACCTCCTCCTCTCAGCAGCCCTAAGAGTGAGCACATCAGAAGCTCCTTCTGCAGCTAATCAGCTTCCATCAGCAGATTGTAGAAATCTCAGACATTCACTGCTGATTACTTTAGTCTTTTCCTAGGTGCTATGGCTAAGAACCTGCAAGTTGACAGTTCCATGAAAATCGAGGAATAAAAATCAATTCTCAGGAATGTACTAGACTAGCTGATTGGGATAGTCAGGAGCTCAACAATGCACACTTATTAGAGGGTGATCAGTTTCATTCAAACATAGAATATATTCTTTGCGATTCGAGCAGTTGTTGTAGAGTATTAAGTCATCGGAAGTCTTAGTAAGAAATACAATATTGAAGTCACGAATTGTGCATTGAAATTCATCGCTGAAGTGTGCTTCCATAGAGTGTTCCTACCTGAGGAAGTTTAAGAAGCAGTCAACAGAGAAGTAATTTAAACTGTCATTGAAGTACAGAAGAGGATGCTCAGCTAGGAATACAAGAACTACAGTAACACTGTATCATTGCCTGATACTACTTCTTCTCCATAACTCAACTAAGCTCCTAACGATGAGTTCCAACTGCTCATCAAGCCGTTGTCTTATTAATTTCGTATAATCTACAGTTTATTACAATCCTAGCAATCCTTGCTGGATTTCAGTCAATTACCAACTCAGTTACTAATCAGCAACATGTTCTACTCGTTTCGGATGCTAACACCTGAGAAAATCACACATTATCATCGGTAACTTCATTGGATTTACGCTGTGATTCATTCGCTAGCACAATCTCACTTTGAAATATTCCTTCTTCTCCAGCCACTAGAATTTCAATCCATCATACAAGTAAGGTTAAAAAGTACTTTTGGATTAATTTCACATTATCCTACTGTCAAACAGATCATGGAGGAATCCTTGCGAGCAACTCTCGAATGCGATGAAGCGATTGATTTCTTTGTGAGTCTACTGCAGAAACTGCTGGGTTCCAAGAACAAGTAAAGGGAAGAGGAGGACTAGACCATGCAGCAGCATCTCATGTGCTCCATACAAGTAAATAACAGGAGAAAGATAATTGTGTTTTTATTTTCGTTGTTGTTGTCACTGACATATCTATCTCTCTTCCTCTCCTACAGAGCTTGATGAGCGTATTGCAATTGATCACTCTGAAGATAATCAGGAAGGAGGATTGTAATGAAATCAATATCTCCCGCTTAATGCTCGGATTCCATTGGATGCTCGGTAGGGAGAAAATGCTAGGATCAATGTACTCCTCCCTGCAAAACTTCCCAGCGCAATCGGAGGAGTTGAAAGAGAAATTTATAAAATACCAAGAAGAAATTGAGATCTTAGATTCAAGAAAGTATGATGATTACATGGAAGGATCGGTTTTGCTCGAAGCCAAAATAATTTTTAAAAGGGTATTTGGGCAATGAGAGAGAAAGAAGGAATTATAATAAAAATGTGTGTAAATATGTAGATTAACGAGTTGTTATCTATTGGTAAAATACTTGAGGAGTTCTCCTTGCATTTTTGATCATCTCAAACTACTTTTTTTGAAATTAAGACATAAAAATAAACAAAAAACTTAAGTGTTTCACTTTTGTTTTTATTTTTTCTCCTCAGAAAATGATACAAGCAGAGGATTAACCCCCACAGCATCCTCCTGATTGCTGTGGCTTCTCGATCTCACTGAGGGGGATTGTCTAGAAGTCTTCCTTTGTTGTAGAGACATTCTTGGAGAATACGTTTTGTTTTGCTTTTTTCGTAAACTTTCCTGCTTCATCTACTGTGATATTTTCTCCTTCTTCAACTTCTTCTTGAATAACAGCGAAACCTTGTTGAACTTCTTTGAAGGAAGTAGCTGCTTCGGATACACCAGGAGATGCTTCTATTGTTCTCTTCACTTGGTTTATCGTTTCGATGCTGTTTGGTTTAGGTGCAGCTTTAGGAGGTTGTTCAGAAGAAGCTGGTGGATTTTTGTTGTCTTATTTCTTCAGTTCATCTTCATGGTTGTATTGATTCTCGTTGTTGTAAGTGTATTGGACATCTTCTACTTTGTTAACAGTGATGTTGAAACCTAATTTAGAAGGTGCAGTTAAAATCTCGCTTTTGGCTTAGATAAAAATATCATTTCTGTTGGGGAGATCCTTTGTGTTGTAGTTGTTCTCAGCTGTTGTGGGATTCTCATGTCCGCTGAGAGAAGATACATAAACAAAACATTCATTATCATAATCACCCTCCCATTGATTTCATTGAATTCTTCTCTTACTTTTCTTCTCTTTTGTTTGATTGTATCAGCTGAGCTGCTATTTATGTTGAGTTGGAATTCATTTAATTCGTTGATTCCTGAAGAGGCCCTGCAAATGGACCTTGCTAATCGTTCACAGAGTTGAGTAGTAACCCATTGATGATTTACTATTCAGATGGTTTTTATTAGGATTGAGTGAGTTCAGCATAATTAGACTTTGGATGCTGCTGCTGTTCTTGTTTTTGTTGATCTTCTGGATAAGAAGATTAAACGATCCTTCCTAGATTACTCATCCCTAATCCTTCGTTTTTAGAAGGCTGAGCTGGTTGAATCACAGGTGCTTGAATTTGCTTAGCATTATTCGCTGCAGTTTCTTGATCTTGTTTAGCTTTAATTTCAGCCGCAATTGCTGCTTCTTTTTCATTTTTAGCTTTCAACTCTGCTGCAGCTTGTTCTGCTTCTTTATCTTGTTTAGCTTTCAACTCCGCTGCAGCTGCTGCTTCTCTTTCATTTTTCGCTTTCAACTCCGCTGCTGCTTGCTCTGCTGCTTTGATATTCTTCGCCTCATCAATCTTAAACTAATGCTCTTTTCGTTGTTCTTCTGTTGTGTAAATATCATTTGGTGGCCTAGTTTTTATCATAAACAACAACAAAAGATAAACACATTTAATTTTTCGTATTGCTCTATTTTTACCAGAACTACGTGACATTCAGTAATGTTCCAGAGTACTTCTCTTAGAGGTACTGCGGGAGAATATCAGTTTGGAGCACATCGAGTTTATTCTTTTTAAGGAATTTAATCTTTGAAGCTGCTTCTTCATCGATCATCTTTTCAATTACACTCCATGTAGTTGACAGCCCAAAGGAGGGATTCAAGATATATAACTTTTCTAGATGCCCACCGAAGTTCACTTGCATAATATCGATGATTACACCGAGGGCCTTCAGAGGGAGATCGAAAATACCCTTGGATTTTGTGTCGATAACGAAGATCCAATTTTCAACTTTTCCATCTATGAACATGTTCTTCTTCACTGTTTCCAGGAAAACACACATTGCACGAGTAATATGGTCAGCACCTTGCTAATAGTGATAACGAATGGAAAATGTGAGCACATATGATCACAATAAGAAACACAAATGCTTTTAATTTTGGTATTTTGAGTTACTTTTTTAAGATCTAAATGTTCGCAGTCCATATACATCACAGGTCTGTATTACTTGTCTCTACCACACAGATACACATTACCCTCTTGAAGAAATTAAGCCGAAAGCTTATCAAGTGAGTGCATGTTCTCGTTGTTTATCCACGCCACGTGCTACTCCAAAGCCTTAAAGGATTTCTTCATGTTGTACTTTCCAGATTGTAGCATCTTTAAGTAACTGCTCTCACGGAAACTATCGAAAAATATATGCAAAAACATATTTTAGGAAGGTTCTATGAATGTGCTTTTTTAATGCTTTACTTTGGTGGCACAACGAACTTATGTTGAGCGATCATTTCTTTGAATTCCACAAGGCATTGTCTCTCGAATTCATCGTATTGAACTCTCTCGAAGATCTTTCTACGAATGGCTTTTTTCTCGCCGTGTTTTATGTAGTACTCTGTGTGTTGAACCAAAAAAAGGAAAAGGTTAAACATGGATTTTAAGCTGTTTATGAGCATGTGTGTGAGTGATACCTGAGTGCTCAACATTGAAGGCTTCCTGTGGAGGTGCTAAAAACCAAGGATCGAAGGAGAATTCTGCGTTCATGATGGTTTCGTCAATTTATCCAGCTTTATTTGGTTATTTTTTTAGGGAGAAGCTTGAGAGAGATAAATCAAATAGCCACAAGTATTGCAAGATTTAAAACTAGCTGAATTTGAAAAGAAATTAATCGAATGAAGCAGCTGAACACGAAAGCTGGGAGGGTATTGAGATTTTTTATTATCCTCACTCCCAAACAGTTAATATGAACGAATAGCGTTTTTAAAACAAAACGAAAAGAAAGTGGAGATTCTTTTGAGGTTTTTTTTGGAATTCTTTTGACTTTTGCCTGAAATTCTTGAAAATATTTTGATTTTGCCATATCTTGTAACACGTAACAATAAATACTAGTTTTTTCTTTGATATTTCACATGAGAACGTAGAAGAAGAACAACGCAACAGCTGTTCCGATAATTAAGCATTTCGTTTGATTGTCAGTGATCAAGAAACCTGGTTGCTCGGTGCTGTCTTTT
>Ga0302271_10002591_pt1 | contig 16094 bp, 12 predicted proteins | sample III_Bog_N1_1_FD_198767 | JGI IMG/M metagenome (GOLD analysis project Ga0302271, IMG submission 198767) | Peat permafrost microbial communities from Stordalen Mire near Abisko, Sweden - III_Bog_N1_1 | ecosystem: Environmental > Terrestrial > Soil > Wetlands > Peat | place: Sweden: Abisko...
CTTACCGCAATGCCCATTTTGTCAAGGATCATGCCAGTATCATACTGGTGTATATCTTTAATATGAAACGAGAATGTCGGAATCTTATGTTCCGATCTGCCATAAATAGTTAAATCTTTAATTGCGGCTAGCCTCTCGTTCGCATAAGAAAGAAGTTCGTTCTCAAGAGACGCTATATAATCCCTGCCGATGCTTAAGACATAGTCAATTGCACTTGCCAGTCCGACAGCAGCGGGATAATTCATTGTACCAGCCTCAAATTTAAAGGGAAGTTCGTTATAAGTTGTTTTCTCAAAAGTTACTTTATCAACCATATCTCCGCCACCCTGAAAAGGAGGTATTTCTGCAAGCCATTTCTCCTTGCCATATAACACTCCTATCCCGTTAGGTCCGTATATTTTATGTCCTGAGAATGCATAAAAATCACAATCCATCTCTTTCAGATCAACAATTCCATGCTGAATACCCTGGGCACCGTCTATAAGTACAGGAACATTTGCGGAGTGAGCTGCAGAGATTATTTCATTCAACGGCAGAATAGTTCCCAATGCATTTGATGCCTGGGCAACAGATACCAGTCTGGTTCTGGGTGAGAGTAGTTTATAATACTCATCGAGTACTATTTCACCTTTCTCATTTATCGGGATCACACGTAAAACGGCACCTTTTCTTTCACACATCATCTGCCATGGAACAATATTGGCATGGTGCTCAAGACGACTAAGAATAATCTCATCGCCGGCTTTAACATACCGCTCACCATAGGAAAAAGCAATTCCGTTTATTGAACCTGTTGTGCCGGATGTAAATATTACCTCTTCACGTTTTTCAGCGTTAATGAATGATCTCACATTTTCCCTGGCAGCTTCATACGCTTCCGATGACATATCGCTTAAGTAGTGTACTCCTCGATGAATGTTACCATTGTATTCCTTATAGACTTTATCTACTGCGTCAAGAACACATTGTGGTTTCTGGGTAGTAGCGCCGTTATCGAAATAAACGAGAGGCTTGCCATAAACTTTCCTGCTGAGAATTGGAAAATCGGCTCTTATATCAGTTACATTTTTCATGAATCTTTCGGTTATCCGCACTTAACCAAACAACTTGCGCACCTAGAAAGCTCTCCTTTCAAACGCTGCATAACAAGATTGTCCATTCGTTCACGAAGCGCCTCAACCTTAATATTCTGAATTACTTCATGAGCAAATCCGAACATGAGCATAAGTCTTGCTTCGCGTTTATCAATGCCCCTGGACTGAAGATAGAACAGTGCATCGCCGTTTAATTGCCCGATTGTAGCCCCATGACTGCATTTTACATCATCAGCAAATATCTCAAGCTGCGGCTTGGAATCCATTTTGGCATCGTCTGTAAGAAGGATATTGTTATTCTTCTGGTAAGCCAGCGTACCCTGAGCATCAGGGCGCACAAGGATACGCCCGTTAAAAGCACCTGTCGACATATCATCTAAAACTCCTTTAAACAACTGATTGCTTGTGCAATGGGGAACGGCATGGTCAACGTTTACAAAATTATCAACATGCTGCCATTTATCAGCAAGGAACAAACCATATGAATGACTTTCTGCTCCTTCGCCCGCGAGAGTATGATAGGTACTGTTGCGTATTAATCCTCCATGAAGTGTAATATTATTCGAAGATGTTACACTGTTTTTTTCCTGGTGGATAAATGTGTTGGTTATTTTGCAGGCATTATTATGTTCATTCTGCACCCTTATGATGTCGAAATGTGCATTTTCTCCAACAAAGACTTCAGTAACAGCATTCGTAAGGAACTTCTGTGGCGAAAGTGTATGATCGCAGATAATAATAGAGAAGTTTGAATTTTTTTCAGCTATTATCAGATTCCTGTGCTGATTGAACATATCTTCATCAGATTGAACAAGGTTTACCACCTGCACCGGTTTTGTCAGTGTAACTCCTTCAGGCACATAAACAAACACACCGTCGGACGCCATTGCTGTATTCAGATGAATCAATCCATCGTTTTCACTCTTCGCGTATTTGCCAAAATGTTTTTCAAATTTATCCGGGAAACGAAGAGAGGCTTCATTAAGACTACCGATCCACACACCGCTCGGCAGTTGACGAAGCTTTTCATTTAAGGTAGGGTAAAATCCATTCAGCAAGACTATTCCGTAAGTGTCCAGATCTGTAACCTCACATCTGAACGCTTCTGCTTTGATAAAATCAGAAGGTACCGGCATGAAATAGTTCTCATAATCATGGTTAAAGAAGATGTCGAGATTTGTATATTTATAAGCCTCATTTTTCTTTGAAGGGATTCCAAGTTCACTGAATTTTTCAAAAGCGGATGCTCTGAACCCATTTATAAAAGGGGAAGAGATCCCGGAAATCTCACCAATGTTATCTTTATATAAACCCAGATATTTTTCTGTTATTTCGGATTTTCCATTCATGCCGTTACGTTATTTTCAATCTCCTTTTTGATCCAATCATATCCTTTTTCTTCCAGTTCAAGAGCGAGTTCTTTTCCGGCAGTTTTTACAATTCTACCATCATAAAGAACGTGAACCACATCGGGGACTATATAATCAAGGAGTCGTTGGTAGTGTGTTATCACAATAAAAGAATTATCGGGACGCTTAAGTTTGTTTACTCCATTGGCTACAATTCGCAAAGCATCAATGTCCAGGCCGGAATCGGTTTCGTCAAGAATTGCAAGCCTTGGCTCGAGCATTGCCATCTGAAAAATCTCATTTTTCTTTTTTTCACCACCCGAGAATCCCTCATTTACAGAGCGGTTGGCAAGCTTGGAATCAATTTCTACCAGTTCCTTTTTATCACGCATAAGCTTGAGAAAGTCTGATGCTGAAAGGGGATCAAGACCTTTATGTTTACGATGCTCATTAACAGCTGTTTTCATGAAATTTACCATACTTACACCCGGTATTTCAATTGGATACTGAAATCCGAGGAATATTCCCTCTTTAGCACGGTCCTCAGGTGTCATATCCAGAAGGTTCTTTCCCAAATACGTTACTGTACCTTCAGTTATTTCCACAAATTCCCTTCCTGCCAGTACCGCAGCAAGTGTGCTTTTTCCTGATCCGTTTGGCCCCATTATGGCATGGATCTCGCCTGGTTTTACATGAAGGCTAATCCCCTTTAAAATACTTTTCCCCCCGATTGAGGCTTTTAAATTATTAATAATCAACATGATAATATTATTGAAACAAATTAGTACTCTATCCTACACTTCCTTCAAGACTGATCTGGAGAAGTTTCTGAGCTTCCACAGCAAATTCCATCGGCAGTTTATTTATTACCTCACGTGCATATCCGTTAACTATGAGCCCTATGGCGTCCTCAGTTGATATTCCGCGCTGATTGCAATAAAAAATCTGATCCTCCCCGATTTTGGAGGTTGTTGCTTCGTGTTCAACAATAGCCGTCTGGTTATCAACTTCCAGGTACGGGAAAGTGTGAGCCCCGCATTTATCTCCAAGCAAGAGTGAATCGCACTGCGAGTAATTCCTTGCATTTGTGGCATTTTTCAAAACCTTTACAAGTCCTCTGTAGCTATTCTGTCCGTGTCCGGCTGATATTCCTTTTGAGACTATTGTACTCTTTGTATTTTTCCCTATATGAGTCATTTTAGTTCCTGTGTCAGCCTGCTGATGATTATTTGTTACTGCGACCGAATAAAACTCACCAGTGGAATTATCGCCTCTCAAAATACATGAAGGATATTTCCAGGTTATGGCAGAACCTGTTTCTATTTGTGTCCAGGATATCTTTGAGTTCTCTCCCTTGCACATCCCACGCTTGGTTACAAAATTAAATACGCCGCCTTTTCCCTCCTTGTCGCCTGGATACCAGTTCTGAACTGTCGAGTATTTTACTTCAGCATTTTTTTCAGCAACAATTTCAACAATGGCCGCATGGAGTTGATTTTCGTCTCTCGACGGAGCAGTACAACCTTCAAGATAACTGACATAACTCTCTTCATCAGCAATCAGAAGAGTTCGCTCAAACTGTCCCGTATTCGCAGAATTTATCCGGAAATATGTTGAAAGTTCCATAGGGCATCTTACCCCTTTTGGTATGTAGCAGAATGAGCCATCACTGAAGACAGCAGAGTTCAAAGTGGCAAAAAAGTTATCGGTATATGGAACAACTGAACCCATATATCTTTTTACCAGGTCGGGATACTCTTTTACAGCGTCAGAGAAGGAGCAAAAGATTATTCCCATTTCTGCAAGGGTTTCCTTGAAGGTCGTCTTTATTGAAACGCTGTCAATGACAGCATCTACAGCAACTCCGGCAAGATGTTTTTGCTCCTGAAGAGGGATTCCCAGCTTGTCAAATGTTTTTTTCAACTCGGGATCGATATCTTCGACGTTATTGATTTTTTTCCTCTCCTTTGGCGCGGCATAAAAAATAATTTCCTGGTAATTTATCTTTGGTATCTTGAGATTTGGCCATGCCGGCATCTTCATTGTCAGCCAGTGACGGTATGATTTTAGCCGGAACTCAAGCAACCATTCGGGTTCATTTTTTTTTGCCGAAATCATTCTGACTACATCCTCACTAAGGCCTTTGGGGATCCTGTCCATTTCAATATCTGAATAGAATCCATATTTATATTCGCCTGTAGTTACATCACTTAGTATTTGATCCTGATCTTTTTCCATCTTAATAATTAATAATCTGATCCTTCAGTTGTGTCGACCCCCTTCCCTCCCGATAACTATTTGAAGTTCCTCAAGGTGTATAAAATGAAATCAGAATAAGGAACATTCGAATTGTGAATGCAGAACTATGCATAAATTCTAAATTCGCTGTTCGTTTGTTCTTCATTCTTACTTCCTTTCTTTATTTAGCCCCCCCTGGGGGAAAATGAAAGGGGGTTTTATAATATATGATAGATTATAGTACAATAACTATTCCACTAATTGTATTTAATCTAAATAAACATACAAAAATATAAAAAAATAGGAATTGTAGAAGGATTCTCCGATAAAATCTGCTTAACCGAGTCAGTTTGAGAGGCTGAATGACAGAAATAAGAAAAGGTCAGCAGAACATGCCAACCCGTCATTCGAAAATAACACGATATGTCAGGAGAGAGAATAGTGTTATCCAGGTGAAAAAGGAAGAGCTATTTATTTAATTTAATCAACTTACTCTCTTTATATTCCGCCAGCAAGGATTGAAAGGTTTCTTTTACCGAGAGTATTTTTGTCGCCCTGAAAGCATTTGCTCCGGCAAATGCATAACCACTGTCAAAATTACCCTTGAGTGCGTTAATAAGTGCAATGATTATGCAGTAAGGACTTTTTGATATATCACATGTCTTGATACATTTGAAGGGACATTTTTTAGGCTGTTTTTTACCTTCCCTCACTTTAGTGATAAAGTTGCTAATGATTGCGCGGCCCGGCATGCCTACCGGACTCTTGATTATTTCAATATCTGAACTTACAGCGTCAATATAGGCCTGCTTAAAAGCTGATGATGCATCGCATTCATCAGTAGTTACGAAACGGGTTCCCATTTGTACTCCAGAAGCGCCAAGACTCAGAATTTTATTTATGTCATCACCTGTATAAATTCCACCGGCTGCAATAAGAGGTATTTTTTGATTATACTTTTCTTCAAATATTTTCAATTCTGCTACGATTTCAGGAACCAGCTTTTCCAGACAATAATCATTGTCGAAAATCTGATCTTCCTTAAAGCCCAGATGACCTCCTGCTTTTGGACCCTCCACAATAACGGCATCGGGGAGATAGTTATAGTTAGCTTTCCACTTTTCACATATTATTTTTGCTGCCCTGGCTGAGGAAACAATTGGTATAAGTTTCGTTATACTATCCTTCTTAAGAAAAGATGGAAGGTCAAGCGGCAAACCTGCTCCTGCTGTAATAAGATCGACCTTTTCAGAAATTGCCGTTTTGATCATATCGGTAAAGTTGGTCATGGCAACCATTACATTTACCCCGATAACACCTAATGTCTTCTCGCGGGCTTTACGTATCTCCTCCTTTAGTCCATGAATACTTGCTGCCAGGTAATCGGATGAAAAATCTTTGTAAAGGAGTCCCAGCCCGGCACTGGATATAACGCCTGCGCCACCTTCATTAGCAACTGCAGAGGCAAGTCCCGAAAGAGAAATTCCAACTCCCATCCCACCTTGTATAATTGGTACTTCTATTGCAAGATTCCCAATTCTTAATCCTTTCATTTTTACTTTTTTAAAATAGTGGGTAAAGGTAGGCTAATAAAGGTAAATAATGCAGAAAAAGCAATAATTAACATAAAATAAGAAATTTGGTCGAAATGGTTAGTGTGCGTGAAGGTCCAGTGTATATGGCTTTGAGATAGGCCAGGCTCAATCAGTTTCAACGTGTTCGAATTTCCTCTGATTCCTTCGAGGTTAAAAAGTATCAGACATACAATTCATCCATAAATGTTTTAACTTTAAGGCAACTATTTATAATTCGACTATATGAAGAAAATATTTATAACATCAATATTAATTCTTTCGTCTCTTTTTAATTTGGCAGCTCAGACAGACAAGGAAATAAAAGCTGAAATAAAGCATGTTACTGTTTTCCCTGACAGAGCTCAGGTTGATCACGAATCGTCTGTACTAATCACTCCGGGGAAAAGTGTCCTCAAACTCTCAGGACTTTCTCCATACATAGATGTACAGAGCATCCAGGTCAAAGGGTATGGTGAATTTACTATATTATCTGTAAATCAGCAGAATAACTACCTTCAGAATCTTGAAGACTCACAGGAGGTGAAAAGCATAAGAAGCCAGATTGAGGCACTTCAACTTAAAGTCGAAGACGAAAATACGGCAATAAGTATTCTGAAGGAAAAAGAGGCTTTTCTGATAGCTAACAGGGCTATCCTGGTTAAGGAGACAACGTTCACTCTTGAGCAGCTGAAGAATGTTATGGATCTGTATACTAATAATATGAACGATGTTAAGGTCACAACTTTGAAAAAGGAAAGACTGATCAAAGATTATAATAAACAGATTGCTGCTCTTCAGCAGCAGGTATCGAGTAAAATCAACAAACAGCAGCTTCCTTCGGGTGAAATATTGGTCACAGTTACCTCCGAAAAACAAGTATCAGGAAAACTTTCCATTAGCTATGTGGTAACAAATGCAGGTTGGTATCCCTCATACGATATAAGGGTTGATGATATAAAAAATCCGGTTTCAATTTTTTATAAAGCCAATGTTTTTCAGAACTCTGGAGTTGAATGGAAAGATGTCAAACTGAGTTTCTCGAATGCCACCCCTTGGGTAGCAGGGGATATCCCAGTCCTGAATACATGGTTTGTAGATTATTACAATCCTGAACCTGTTATGTCAAAAGTAGTAGCATCAGGAGTAAAACGAAGCCAGGCTCCAAAAATGAATGAAGTAGCTGTCGTCACTTATGATATGGTAGAGGAAAAAGCCAATGAAGCAGCTCCTGTCATGGTACAAAAACAGGTTGGAGAAACCACAATCACATTTGATATTGCTATTCCATACACAGTCACATCAGATGGAAAAGTTCAGACAATAGAAATTCAGCGGATAACAGCTCCTGCCGATTATAAGTACGTAACAACACCCAAGTTATCGCCCCTGGCTTATCTCACCGCAAATATTACTGATTGGGCAAAGCTAAGTCTTCAGACAGGAGAGGCCACACTATATTTTGAGAATTCGTTTGTGGGTAAATCAACTGTGAATGTTAAGCAACTGAAGGATACTCTTGCACTTTCCCTTGGAACAGATAACAGCATTCTTGTAAAAAGAGAAAAACGTAAAGATTTCACCAGCAGAAAGGTTATCGGATCAAACAGGACTGATGTCTTTTCATACTTAATCACCATCCGGAATAATAAATCAAACCCGGCTAAGATTACTTTGAATGATCAGATTCCAGTTTCATCAAATAGCAGCATCAAAGTTGATGCTCAGGAAATATCCGGTGGTAAACTAGACGGACAGACAGGCGAGATAAAATGGGATCTCGAGATTAAACCACAGGAAACCAAACAGATTATTTTGACATATTCAGTTAAATACCCTAAAGATCAAACTGTTATTCTCGAATAAATAAATTACACGCTATGAATTTTCTCGGAAATCTTATCTGGCTCATATTCGGAGGCATAATAATAGCAATTGAGTACTTAATTGGAAGTATTATACTTATGGCTACAATTGTCGGTATACCGTTTGGTCTTCAGACACTGAAAATGGCTTCGCTGTCATTATGGCCATTCGGACGCGATACAGTGGTACATTCAAGAGCTTCCGGCTGTCTGTATATTATCATGAATATAATTTGGCTTCTTACAGGCGGCATCTGGATTGCAATAACCCATGCAATATTTGGTTTAATTCTTTGTATAACAATTATCGGCATTCCTTTTGGCTTGCAGCATTTTAAACTCACCGCAATAGCATTATCACCTTTTGGGAGAGATATTGTCAGCAAATAATACCCACTCTCTTGATCTTCCTTCGTGTACCTTAGTGCAAACCTTTGTGTACCTTTGTGGTAGAAAATATTTTCCTTTAACCACAAAGGAACACTAAGTAAAAAACAAAGTAACATAAAGGGAAAACAAAATATATGGACAAAACTGCTCACAAAAAATCAATAAATGATTTCGGGAAGTTTGGTCTGGTAAACCATCTCACAAAAGATGTCAGAACCGGAAACAAAACGACCATAACAGGCATCGGGGATGATTCGGCGGTAGTTGATTCCGGAAATAATCTAACACTAGTCTCTACAGATCTTCTCCTGGAAGGAATTCATTTCAACCTTATTTATACCCCTCTTAAGCATCTTGGATATAAGGCTGTTATCAGGGCAATATCTGACATTTATGCTATGAACGGTACCCCGGGACAGGTAATGATAGCACTAGGTATCAGCTCAAAATTCAAGCTTGATCAGGTAGAGGATCTGTATGAAGGAATCTCACTGGCATGTGAAAAATACCATGTCGACCTTGTTGGAGGAGATATCACAAGTTCGTTGACGGGTATGACCATAGGAGTTACTTCTATAGGCACAGCCGGGAAAAACAACATTATAAAACGAAACGGAGCAAGGCCAAATGATCTTATCTGCGTAACAGGTGATTTCGGTGCTTCGTTTATGGGTCTCCAGCTGCTTGAGAGGGAACGGAAGCTTTTTGTAAAGGATAAAGTAACACAACCCGATCTTTCAGGTTTTGAGTATGTTATAAAAAGACAGCTTAAACCGGAAATACCGGTCTCAACTTTAATTGATCTAAAGAAAGAAGAAATAATCCCAACGTCAATGATTGATGTGACAGACGGATTAGCTTCTGACCTCCTCCATATTTGCAAGTTATCGGGAACATGCTGCAGGATATTTTACAGTAAAGTACCAATAGATTATGAGACTACGAGGTTGGCCGAAGAATTTAACATCGATCCCATGACCCCTGCTCTTAACGGAGGTGAAGATTTTGAGCTGCTTTTTACTGTTCCGCTGGAGATGGTTGAGAAAATAAAATTGGTCCCATCTGTAAAAGTAATCGGTCACATGACCACCTCGGGGTCAGGTAATTATATCGTTGGTGATGATGGTTCGGAAGTTGAGATCACTGCACAGGGATGGAAAGAGTAAAATGAAAAGACCTTACCTGGCCCTGATGATCCCTCGTTCTGATTTCCTGATAAATTCGAGAATATAGTTCCTGTCAGGAGCAGATTTGAATTCATTTTCCACAGAATCCAATGCCTGTGAAATATTCATTCCTTTCTGATAGATTGTCCTGTATATTTCATGAATCTCGTCAATCCTCTCTTTTTCAAAACCTCTGCGGGTAAGTCCAACTGAGTTTAAACCCATGAAAGAGAGCGGGTCGCGGTCAGCCTTAATAAAGGGAGGGACATCAATTCTGACTTTGGCTCCTCCGCCTATCATAACATGTGCCCCGATATGACTGAATTGGTGAACCATTGTTCCTGCACTGAGAATAGCAAAATCGTCAATGTCAACTTCCCCGGCCAGTGCGGTTGAATTTCCTATGATTACGTTGTTCTTTATGGCACAATCATGACCTACATGAGCATAGGCCATAAGTAGGCAATTGTTCCCAACAATTGTTTTTCCAACAGCTGCAGTACCCCTGTTTACAGTTGCACATTCCCTTACTGTGGTATTATCACCTAATTCAGCAGTGGAGTCCTCACCACGGAATTTCAGATCCTGAGGTATCCCGGATACTACGGAGGAAGGAAAGATTTTGCAATTCCTGCCGATCCTCGCGCCGTCCAATATTGTAGCATTCGGGCCTATCCAGGTTCCTTCACCAATAACAACATTGCCAGAGATATATGCAAAAGGCTCAATTACAACATCTTTGCCGATAACTGCTTCAGGATGTACAAAAGCTAATTTTGAGATCATTAAATTTATAATTTGTTTTTTATTACTTGTGCAGTCATTTCTCCCTCTAAAACGAGTTTGCCTCCAACAAATGCTTGTCCAAACATTGTTGCAATGCCTCTGCGCATAACATCGGCGAATTCCATTTTAAGTATTACTGTATCTCCGGGAACAACTTTTTGCTTGAATTTTAGCTTGTCAATTTTAAGGAAATAAGTAGAATACTTTTCAGGTTCTTCAACTGAACTAAGAACAAGCAGTCCCCCTGTCTGAGCCAGTGCCTCAACCAGCAATACTCCCGGCATAACAGGTTCATCAGGAAAGTGACCCTGGAAAAATGACTCATTGAATGTTACATTCTTAATACCGACAATTGAAGATTCATCAAGAGCAATTATTTTATCAACAAGTAAGAATGGAAATCTGTGAGGCAGTCTTTTTTTAATCTCTTCTATACCGAAAATAGGAGTCTGCGACGGGTCATATACAGGGATATCACGTTTTGAAAGAGCCTTTTTCATTTCCTGCCGGATGATTTTAGCAAGTCTTGTGTTTGCATTATGACCCGGGCGAGTAGCGACAATTTTGCCTTTTATCGGGTGACCGACAAGAGCAAGGTCGCCCATAAGATCAAGTAATTTATGCCTGGCAGGTTCATTAGGATACCTTAATTCAGTATTATTAAGGATGCCTGCAGTATGTGTATTGATTCCAGGACGGTTAAATAGTTTGGCAATCCGGTCTATTTCAGATTGTTCCACTTCTTTTTCCAAAATTACAATCGCATTGTCGAGGTCACCTCCTTTTATAAGTCCCATATTAAAGAGAGGTTCAAGCTCATGAAAGAAGACAAACGTCCGGCTTCTGCATATCTTTTCCTCAAAGTCCTCTATTGAGTCAAGAATTGAATATTGGTTTCCAAGAATTTTTGAGTTATAATCAATGAGAACATTCACACTAAAATGATCATCGGGATACACTATAAGGTCAACTCCATGTTCTTCATCGGAGAAGGTGATTTTTTGTTTTACCACGAAATAGTTCCTGTCTTCTTTCTGATCAACGATACCAGCTTCCTTTATTGCTTCAACAAATTTCCATGCAGAACCTCCCATTATTGGTGCCTCAGGTCCGTTCAGCTCGATCAGGGCATTATCAACTCTCAGACCATGAAATGCAGCCAGTACATGTTCAATTGTTGATACTGAAGCATTGTTCTGGACAAGTGTTGTTCCTCTTGAAGTATCTGTAACATGTTCAGCCAGGGCATCAATTAAAGGCTTTCCGGGAAGGTCCACTCTGCAGAATTTATAACCATGATTTACCGGAGCCGGTTTAAATGTAATTGTTACATTATTTCCCGTGTGCAGCCCTTTTCCGGTAAGGCTAATCTCCTTTGCAAGGGTCCTCTGTTTTTCACTCATTAGTGTTTGCTATTAATTAAAATCCGGGTACAAAAAAAATAAAAATATTCGGAACAATCCAGAAAATTGTTGCATAACTGAATTTATCACAAAGGGTTCAATCCCGAATGAGGTGCAAAACTACTTCTTTTTCAGAGACTCCACCTCTTTTTCAAGGGAATCAATTTTTGATTTCATCTCGGGCAATTTTCTGAAAATAACCGATGATCTGAGAAATTGCTTAACTTCTATCGCAGGCGAACCTATTATAGCTGTATTTTCCTCCTTTACATCTCCGAGTATTCCGCCCTGTGCTCCTATTTTTGTGCCATTGGCAATTTTAATATGTCCTGCAAGCCCAACTTGTCCTCCAAACATACAGTTCTTACCGATCTTTGTCGATCCGGAAATTCCTGTCTGGGCAGCCATAACTGTATTTTCTCCTACTTCAACATTATGTGCAATCTGAATGAGATTATCAAGTTTAACTCCCTTCCTGATTATTGTAGAACCCATTGTTGCCCGATCAATTGTGACATTTGCTCCTATCTCCACATGGTCCTCAAGAACTACATTTCCTAACTGGGGTATTTTCATGTATTCATTATCTGACTGCGGAGCAAATCCGAATCCGTCACTACCAATTACACTGCCTGCATGAACTATGCACCCCTCTCCTAAAATACAGTCGTGATAAACAGTTACCCCGGGGTTTAAGATACAATTAATCCCCAGATTACTATTGTCTCCAATATAGACGTGAGGATATAAGGAGCATCCATCGCCGATCACACAATTCTCACCAACATAGACATATGGTCCGATGTAGACTTCGCTGCCGATTTTTGCTGTATTTTCTATTATTGCTGTAGAATGTATTCCCTTTTTACGCGGTCTGGCCTGATCAACAAGACGCAGAAGAGATGCAAAAGCCTCATATGCATTCTCAACCCTGATCAGAGTGGCGCTGACACTGGAAGCGGGTATAAAACTTTTATTAACCAGAACGACAGATGACTTTGTTTCATACAGATAATGCTCATATTTCGGATTGGCAAGAAATGAGAGAGCCCCACTCTGCCCCTCTTCTATTTTAGCGATTGTATTGACCTTAATATCAGGGTTTCCTTCTATCTCACCTTTTAAAAAACCTGCTATTGTTGTTGCGGTAAATTCCATTTCAGTTAAATTTTAATTATCGACATTCTTTTGGATAACAGAGGAAGTATTTAGTAATTCTCTCTGAGAGGAACCTGTGGTCAAACATATCGGAAACATTTGAAATATCAGCAGTTTTTCCACTTTTAAGCAGTATTTTAACTACAGGAGCATCAGGAGTATATGCCAGATTTGAGATGCTTTCTGTAAAAACATAGTAATCTTCCATACCCGGATTCAGATCAAGAATCTTTCTTGCCGTATTGGTCAGGTCATTTACCTTTTTCAGGGCGAAAGGTTCATTTTGCAATTCGATTGCAAAAAGATCTCTCCGCATAAGCCTTCCTGATAAATCAGAAAGCACTTTATCAGAGTGATCAGCCCAGTATTTTGCAGAAACAAGAATATCTGAATCATCGAGTCTTGTAAAATTTGATGCAATAAGGCCCGGGGTAAATTTACCCTTATCCGCCAGATCGGAATAGCTGATATTGTTATTCAGAAAAAATTTGAGTGCCGGGGTAGCATACAGGGCACTGTCTTCACTGGCTATTTCCTTTGCCCGTTTAAGAATCTTTACCAGCAGGCTTTCCGAAGCAAGTACCGTCTTGTGCATATAAACCTGCCAATACATAAGGCGACGGGCAGTGAGAAAATTTTCGAGCGAATAAATTCCTTTTTCATCTATCACCAGGCTATCGTCTATAACATTAAGCATTCTTATTATTCTGTCTGAACCCACAGACCCTTCAATTACCCCAGTGAAAAAACTATCCCTGCGCAGGTAATCAAGCCTGTCCATATCTACCTGGCCAGATATCAGTTCATGCAAAAACTTCCTGTTATAGGCATCTGTGAAGATTTCAATAGCAAGATCGAGTCTTCCATTATATTGCTCACTTAATTTTCTCATTAGCAGCAGCGAGATATCTTCATGGTTAATACCGCTTATGATTGAATTTTCCAAGGCGTGGGAAAAGGGGCCATGTCCGGCATCATGCAGCAGTATAGCAATCAGAGTGGCTTCTTCTTCTTCAACAGATATCAGAACACCTTTACTCCTTAGAGTGGCTATTGCCATGTTCATGAGATGCAATGTTCCCAGTGCATGCTGAAACCTGCTGTGAGTGGCTCCGGGATAGACGAAACTAGTCAGGCCAAGCTGTTTGATATTCCTTAATCTCTGAAACCAGGGATGCTCAATCAGGTCAAATACAAAATCACCAGGGATGCTTATGAAACCATAAACAGGGTCATTAATTATTTTTCGCTTATTAGTCAGATAGACCACCTGGGAAATTTTAGACTACAAAATTATGAATTAACGCCATTTAACAACAAATGTCACGAAGATTTTAAGCCATTGGACTTGAAAGAAGTCAGGGGATCGTCTTTTTGAACCCATATGAAGTACCATATTCTGTAAATGAAACCACTTTGGCTATAATTGCATTCAAAAACAGGATAATCCTCTCAATAGGATCGGTAGTTTTCCTGCATATAGCGTTGTTTAAACTGCAGAAGAGGGAAAAGATTATGTAGAATTGCTCCCCTGCCCGGAGTTCTTCAGGTTTTTGCCCCCCTGCCCCCTTAAAGGTGGGTTCGTTCACGAATATTTAGAAATGTTTCTTTTAAAACGAGTACGAGCCCCCCTTCAGGGGGGTTGGGGGGCGGAAATAATAAAAGACCGGAGGATTGGTGGGCCGAAAAAAGAGAAAATCAGACAAATTACTCAAAAGGATTTTCCTTGCTGAAATCCGGCCTGTAATTGAGATTGCTATCCATATCCTGAACCCATCCGTTTCTGAAACCCAGTTTTCCCATGGTCTCTATAACTGATTCATATTCTTCTCTATACAATGACCGGTTAAGAAGAGGATGATGTTTTACATTATCGGTAGGATGATATTGCGACATGAGTGACAGGTGCACTCCAGGTGACAGTTCTTCCGCAATTGAATATAAAACTTTTTTACTCTCCTCTGCGTGTCCGGGCAAGACAAGATGCCGTATCAGCAGCCCGTTTTCTGCCCGGCCCAGGGCATCTGATGTAAGGGTTGATCCTTTTTGATAATACATCTCCTTAATGGCTTTCAAAGCTACCTCCGGATAGTCAGAAGCTCCAGAGTATTCACTCGCAAGATCCTTAGTAACATATTTATAATCCGGAAGATACACATCAATTAATCCTTCAAGCCCACGGATTGTTGTCCGCTTATCATAGCCATTTGTATTGTAAACAGTTAATGGTTTGAATCCCCGTGAGTGCAATCCTTTCATAATTGCCTTCACCTGAGGTACTACATGGGAAGGAGACACAAATCCAACAGAGCCAATTCCATCCGCAAGGATTTTGACTATCTTATCCAATGCGCTATCGAGATCCATAGCTGAATTTCCCGCAGGTGAAATGCACTGGCTAATTTCATGATTCTGACAATAGATGCAATGGAGATTACATCCTGCAAAGAAAATATTACAAATTCCATCCTCGCCGCTGATTAACGGCTCCTCTCCTCTGTGGATGCAGATGGTTGCAATATTCAGTCTTGCATCAGTTCCACAATATCCGTATCCTCCGTCAAACCTGTTTACATGGCACTCCCTGGGACATAAAGTACAATTCTCAAGAATTAACCTGTCATCCGCTCCATATATATCTTCCTGTTTCACAGTGTACACTGAAATATTATGATGTGTTGTCCTAAGTTTTAAGCCATCTGCAAAGATGGAAATGTTTCCTGATTTTCAAGCTACGTATTTGAACCACAAGCTTAATACTTCAATATTAATATCCAATATTTTGGTGATTTAATATAAATATGTACCTTTGTCAGCGAATTGAGGAGAATTTGATCTAGGGGACCACAGTCCCCTATTTTGTTCCCGGTTTTTTAAAGATGGTAGAAAAACAAAAAATACAGGGACTGATTGAGGAGTTCATAAAAGGAACGGAAATCTTTCTGGTGGCAATTAAAGTAAGTAATGCCAACAGGATTATTGTGCTTGCCGATACAAAAAATGGCATAACAATTGATGAGTGTGCAGCAATACACAGGCACATTGAGGGTGGACTTGACCGTGAGACTGAGGAT
>Ga0302271_10002592_pt1 | contig 16087 bp, 5 predicted proteins | sample III_Bog_N1_1_FD_198767 | JGI IMG/M metagenome (GOLD analysis project Ga0302271, IMG submission 198767) | Peat permafrost microbial communities from Stordalen Mire near Abisko, Sweden - III_Bog_N1_1 | ecosystem: Environmental > Terrestrial > Soil > Wetlands > Peat | place: Sweden: Abisko...
TTGTATCACAAATGTACTCCTCTTTGAGATTTCTATTTCAAGTTGAATTATTAACTACATTTTCGTTGTTCTCTTCTATTTAGTTCTTAGACTAGCATTAAATTGTAATTCCCTGTCATTGGTATGACTATTAATTTATATTATCTCATCTTGAACTGCTTTCAATAATCTCATGCAAGATTGCTTATTCATTCCAGTGGATTTATCTCCTTAACATACACAGAAATATCATCTATTAAAATCTGAAAAGTGCTTTGGATTTAGAAATGATTTGTGTAGAATCTGCTAGTTAGAAGCAAGGATTCACAGACAAACACACATTTTTATCTCTAATTCACAATTTACAAACAAAAATATCAGCAAGAATATGTCTATGCTAAATGTTCTTAAATCCTTCTATCTGAAATATTGACTATTCATGGAGATCTCCAGCAAATTGGTTAATATGAATACTGAAACACAGATAAATTTATTAACGAACAAAGCACAACAAAAACTAAAGATTTTAGAAAGCAAACGAAAATATGATGATATTTGAATTTTTTTGGTATGTTTCTTGCTGAAAAAAGTCCACTCACCAACCTTCAGGGAAGTTAGATATCTATGTCATCTATGAGAACTACATTAAACAATAAACAAATCAAACAATCAGCACAAAGAACTCAATTACTTTGAAACTGTTTTATTATTTTTAATCATTTTTGTTTTAGTTTTTTCTTGAAATTAAAAAAGATTCTCTTACTGGTGTGCCATTGAGAGAGTATCCGATCTTGATTTTGAGTGCAATTCCTTTTTGTCCTTGTAAGCTATTGTCCACGTTCATAACTTGAGTTGTAGAGCCTTGCGAAAAAGGTGGAACTTAAGGGTTAGATATGGGTTGCATAGAGAGCTTCAAATGTTTCAACACAGCTACTTAGAATATAATATCTGTCAAAGGGAAACCGTTTTTGTTGTTGAATTGCGTTAAGATCGTCGTTGTTGTGCCGTTCTAAGAGGATAAAGGAAAAAAGATAATTAAAGGGAAGTGTTAAGATATGATTATTCGCTTACCTTATCACATTTGAAAACAAGATCTAAGTTAGCATCGCTGTAAGCAGTGAAAACATGAGAAGGAGTAGTAGATTAAACATTCTAAACAGCAAATCCTGTATTTTACTAAATATTGATAGGCTATTAGGTCAAGAGATTAGTGTTAATATTGTTATTGTATTGCGGGTAGATATTTTAAGCTGGAGGTTGAGAAGGAGTGGCAGCACTTGAGCCATAGATATTAAGAAGATCTAGCCCATTATCTTGTTGAGAAGTCGTCATTGGGCTGGAAATAATTGGGAGTTCTTATTAATCATCATCGTCATCGAGAAGATTCAACAGATCTGGGATATTCGATCCACCCACGATTTATTACGATCCTGATTCTTTATTGGCTCCTATTATACTGCCTAATCCTTCTAATCCGATATCGCTTACACCTTAAGTTGAGGAAGTCACACCAACTGTAGTTGGATACTCATCTGTGTCGATATCACCAATAGGTTTGCTAGTATTTCATCACAGACACATCAAATTAATTAAACCAATTTCTGCAAATTTATCTCTTACGCTGAATATTAATCGATTGCCGGTTAGAATGGTGGTATAGCTGCTAGGATAGCTAATCTATTATCATCCCATTAGCACTCCATCAAGTGCATATATTCATACGCTCTTTTTTACACTTCCAAGCTAGTCGATGACTGGAAACCTTCAATCAAATTAGTGATTCTATTTTAAGAAGCTGTGAATTTTCCATAGAGTTTTATCAGTGCATTCAAACCGTATTCCTTGATATTATCAGGTAGTTTAGATCTCTCAAAGAGTCTCTCGAAAAGGAGCATGACTTCATCTTCTTTCACAATGATTTTAGTGTCTTGATGTGCAACGGGAGTTCCTCTGACCAGCAAATGCCCAAACTCTCCAATGCAGTAAACTGCAGCTTTTGCTAATCCGTTTTAGTTGATGTTCTCAGATAAGGAGAAGTACAACTTGTGGACAGCGTAGGATTGAAGCTCCGGCGACATGCAAATCAAATGAATCATATTATTAGTTGACTCTTCTTTGATGTAATTGCCTGCTAAAGTCAATACCTTGATGATCTAATCCATAAAAACGAGAAAAACATCAAATAATTAAATCTAATTTTGTGTTTTGTGTTGAAAAAGCCATACCGTATCGACTTGCCACCTTCTGTTTGGGGAGTGTTTATCTACAATAGCGCATATTTTATTGGTGAGTTCTTTGAGAAATCCTTCATCAGTGACAGCTAAGAGATAATTTAAAAGTTCTTTCACGATACTCTTCACGTTTTATTCGGTTGTTATGATGTACACGAGATCGAGAGCTAACTGTTTTACACTGATATCACTTTCTTTCATGCAATCGAGGATCGTTTATTTGTGTTTTTACACGGCGTTGAAATCGTGTGTTACAACTTGTTTCAGCATGAATAAAGCACAGTATTTGCTGTTGTAGTCTTTCTACACTAAGAACTTTCCAAGGATATTGATACCAAGTGTCTTCAAATGGCTAGACGATTCGATTTCCATGATTGTCTAAACACATTCATATAACACTGCATTTCCTGCATTCTTAGCGCTACTCGTATTGCTTGAAATCTAATTTTTCAAAAAATTCAAGAAATTAAACCAAATCTCATTTCAAAACAAATGAAATTTACGCTAGCTAGAACAGTGGAGACTTCTTCTGAAATTGTTGGATCACCTTTTCCCATGATCCTAAAGAATTTGAGAATCTTCATCTACAAGAACGGATCAACTACTCCACCGATCTCATAATCCTTATCGAAATGTGTACCTAATCCCTGTAGAATCTTTATCATAGGTGTCACATATTTCTTCAGCTTGTCTTTCTAAGTCTCATCGAAATTAATGATTTCCTCCATGAGACCTATCGTAGCCACCAGCACACCGTGGTTCTTATCTTCCATTAGCGTGTTTATCTTCTCGATAATGTCAGGGAGGTGATCAGGTAATTTCTTCATCACCTTCGCTGCAGCTAATGGAGCTTTCTTTCGGATAAACGGAGTACCTAATTGCATGATTTTAAGTAAGTTTCCAATCAACTCCCTACACATGTCAGCAGTGCATATTTCACTGACAGCAATGATTGCTAGACTCGCAATGTAGTTATTCTGTTTTAATCAAGAAAAATCATATTATTTTGCAATTTAATTTGTTTTTACTTTTACTTTTGAATATTCTTTACCTAGCTATTGAGATCTTGAAGTAGACGAGAGGTTGCCATGAGTAGTACGTCTGATTGTTCGTGGAACAGCTGAGTTAAACCAAGATATCCGATTCGCTTTTCAGTGAATGATTAAGCTGAGATTAGCTTCAGACATTCAATCTATCCGAAGTCTGTGTTGTGTCCAAGCATATTTATGAACAGTAGTTTTGCTACGTTTCTAGGGCGGTATTCCTCTTCATTGTTCTTATTATTATTATTTTAAAATGACATTAATAAATACCTTAAAATTCAATCTTCAACTCCTTTTATCTTACCTTAAATGACTCCCTGATGAGCGCTTTTTCTTTCTACACAAGAGCCCGCTCTTCGGCTGCTGTTTTACAGTTCCTAATGGACTTGATGAGGTCACGGAGTTTGCTAGGTACTTCTTTACTCATTGTTTTAAATATTTTTTTATTTTTTGTCTTTTGTTGCTAGTGTTTGTATTTGTTTTTACGTTTCTCTCTCTCTGTCTTATTTTATTTCAAGTGTTTGTTTATTGGAATAATTTTCAAACTAACATTCTCTTTCTCTCTTTCTCTCTCTTCTCTGTAATTTGATATTAATCTTGCTTATTATCCTTTCTTTCAGCTTAAACTGTCTCTTTGACAGAATTCAATATATTAATCTTTGTTGTTAGAAATCGAAAACAAAACAAACACAAATAAAAATCATAAATTAAGAGAAAACTACCTAATAATTAAATCAAAATCTCATATTTTGGGCAATATTCATTCATCAAAGATCAAAAATAAACGGAAAAAGACAAAAATTATCTTTTTTTCATTTGTTTTCAAATTAAATTCTTACTAAGTAGCCCAATATTCAAAAATATATTGATTTCAACATAAAAATCGATCCACCCCAAGTTGCCAAAATATTACCTCCAATTATCATTCTTCTCTAAATTACCATGTGCATAACTTGAATGCTTCACTAAACAAATATTTTATCTTTTTTTTGTTTGTTTGAGTATTATTGTTTGCATTTCTATTTAAGAATTCTGTTTTTATTTTATTTTTTTTCTCTCTTTAAATGAATATTTAATCTTATCTTATCATGATCTTCTTCTCTTCATTTCTCTTTCAATTATTATTTATTCTTTTTTTTGAAGAGATCAATGATAGATATCTCATACATAGATTCCAAAATCAAGTGTCGTTCTAAAAAACTAATATACATAATCACAATCTTTCTTTTTTTTAATCTTTTTTAAGCAAATCTTCCTAAGACTCCAAGACTATCGAATGCTTTCTGCTTTAGAACATACCAATCAAACTCGAAGGAGAGGATATTAAAAATTATCTGGATTGGAAGTGCAGGGCTTGCCAAAAAGCAAGAGTACTAAAAATGAGGGTGAGTTAATCGATGGCCTTCAGCAGATGAGGATTAAGCATTGAATGGAAATGGCGTGTCTTTAGGGTTTGAAGAGACTATTAGATAGACGACTTGATTTTGGATCATTTACAAAAGGGATTTTTCAAAAATGATAAGGGGGAGGAAAATGAAGGAGGAATTTAAAAAATTAAAATATTTCAAAAATGGTTTTATTATCTTTCTTTTTTAGATATTTTAGGAAACAAAGGGACATTGCTAGCGTGAGAAAGATCAGTAACCATATAGATTGATTTATTCCTTCCTTCATTGTTATTGTTGTTGTTGTCTCTTGATTTGTTTAAAATTGATTTGCTACTCTTTTAAGAGATTAATTAATTCTATCTGTGAGAAAGGAAGGATTAGTTTGATTTTAACTTCTTTTTGATTATTTGATTTTGAAATTGAAAAAAAGTCTTTCTTTCTCCCATTCTCTTTATTTTGAAGATTCTCTTAAACACAACTGAAATATGCATGAATATCATTTAACAAGGTTTATTTGAAATAATCATTGTTTGTTTCCCTCCTGTGTGATTTGGTTCAAATGATTCGCTTTCAAAATTAATATGGAAAATTAATTAAATGTAATGTCATTTTAGTTACTATGTATTGCTAAAAGATAGATTTTTATATTTAATTTGAAAAAAAACCAGAAATTTAGCGGTGCTTTTGTAATTGGAGAAGTAAGTAGAAAAATACTAAGATTTGCATATCTTTCTCCTTCAAAACGCAGAATATTAAAAATAAGACTTCATATTTTGTTTTCTGTTTGAAAGCCAAGAGAAGAAAACAATAAATACCCCCCAAAATTGCAATTTTTCTTTAATAGCAATTCATTAAAATAAGTCACGCAAGTAATAGAAAAATTTCTGATAAATATGCATGTAACCTCTTTATTTTCTGCATTTAAGTAGATTAATTTGCCTGGCGCAAAAAAAAAATCTGATTTTGAGATTCTTTGGTTTATTTATTTTGCAGTAATATCTTGGAATAAATTGAAGATTCCTTGGTTTATCTCAAAAACAAAAAATAATTAAAATACGTGAAGAAATCAACATTATCTGACTTGTTTGACTGGTTAAGATTAAGAATAAGGCAAAAACGTAGTCATGGGTAATTGTTGTAGAGCCAGTGATCATGATCAGGGTGAAACCTCCGTTTCAAATGTCTTAGGGCAGTAAGAAACTACCAAAGATGTCTCAGCATTATTAGCATTAGAAGAATTTATCAACAATCAGCAACTTGCCAAGAAAAAACCATCTGACTAAGAAGAAATCTAAGATACATTAATTAGAGAGAGAATTGAGTCATTTGATCCTGATGCTGCTTTAACTCCAAGTGGTTAATCTCAGCAGCTACTAATGTATGGCGCTCAGTTCAGCTAGAAACCAGTTACTCCATTAGGTCTACCCTTGGAATTTCATTTAGATCTAGATAAGATTGTCAGTGACACATAATGCGATACAGATCGAAATATTCAAGATCTTGAGCTGCAATTACTCTAAAAAAAACTAGAAAATTGCTAAAATAACAGTGATAAAATGATGGACTCTTCATATCAAAAATCAAATCCACATTAATATCCAAATGCGCGACTATTTCCAGTTGATTCTGAAGAGGATTGTAGCAACAATGAGCATGAAGTGGCAGCTCTTCCAAATACAAGAAAAGTGAAGAATATTAGAATCTGAATAATACATGAAGCTGTATGATAATGCAATAATTTCTTCTTAAAGATGAAAGTGCTTTTGCTTATTATGCAAATGAATGGTGCTGGTTAGACAGATTTTCCCTAATTTTCAACTTATTAACCATCTGAAAAAAGACTACATTATCTTAAAAATATCCAATCAATAACAAAATTCCAAAATCATTCGATATTTTGGTTACATCCTCTTAACACATACTTACAATTCCAGGATTTAATTAAAAGTAAAATAAATTGTATGATTCCCAGAAGTAGTACTATTTCACAAGGCAATCCAGATAATCTCTAAGAAAGGAAATAACAAACAATCACGCATACACAATAATAATCACCGTTCTTCTTTATTTCTTTTCGCCAATATTACCAATTTTTTCTCCCCCCCCCCCCCCATCCCCAGAATTTTACTAATCAATTTTCTTTTCAGAAATCTTTTTGTTTATTTTGTTATGTTTTTATTAGATTATTTACTAAATCAACAATTGGAGCTGTTCAATTTGCTAATTTACATTTTACTATTTTCGTCGTAGATTTCTTCTTTTTAAAAGAACTTTTGTGTTTAAATGAATTTGAAATAGGTATTCTATCATAATTGTTCAATTTTGACGAAATATATTTCATTTTTAATTATTCTTTTCGTATTATTACTCTTCAGCAGCTTTCGTTCTAACGTATTAGGAGAAGAATCAAACTGCAAAATGACATCAGTAAAAATCCGTACATCTGTTGTTGTTATATTACAATTTCAATATGATAAACTACTCATTATCTCACAGAACTTCCAATCAATGAAAACTATTGTTTTATCTTTGTCTTTATGTAGATTTTACCTACATATTCAATATTTTTTTGGCTTTCTCATTGTAATAATTTCGAACAGACTAAAAACTCAATAAATATTATTGTTATTTACTAATTTTGTGATGAATTTATTTTAAATTCTTTGCATAAATCTCATTGAAAATACTTTTTTTGTCCTCAATTTTGGTAGTTTCTTCCTTAAGTCATTAGAATTAGTAATAAGTTATCTATTTTTTCTAAACATGGATGCATTTACTTATTCCTCCCAGACCTAGTTAGAAAGATTCAATAAAAATAATTTTTTTTAGTTTTAATATAAAAAGCAATGAAAAATGCATTTAATATGTATTCTTCAAGATAATTCTTTTTCTTTTTTAAATAAATTAAATATGTTACCGTTAGCGATGTTGAAACAAACAACAAAGATTTTGTTAACTATATGAAGCCCATTCAAAATGAAATTGATACAATTGATAGAATTGTGAAATGTCCTTTGATTTAGCTGTTTATTTGTTAGATTTTTTTTCATTTTGAAATCAAAGAACAAATAAATCTTCATGAAAATTTAACAGATGAGATTATATTTATTTGTCATTTGATCAATTAAAACTTCTGTGGGAATCGAAGCAACGAATAATCAGATAATTGTTCAGAAGAGATTAAGTAGACCATATGTCGTAGCTTGTAACGGATTCCAAGGCTCGATAATAATCAAGCCAGCACAATGAGGCTCACTATGGAAGTAATATCTTGATTACATTGAAGAATCTCAAAAATGAGAGAGCAAAACATCATCAAGAAAATGCTGTTGCAAGAAATGCACAATAAAGTCCCTCTGAAGGGAATATTAGCAGCTTTCTCATGAAAAGAAGGCATTCAAGAGGTGATGTACAAGATGAAAGTTCAGCGAAAAAACTGCAAGAAATAGAAAATCAATTAAGGAGTTGCAAGAACTAAAGGAAAGAAGTGTTGATAGTTTCGAAGGATATTTGTAATTCTATCTTGAAAAGCGCAGCAAATAATGAAAAGAATCATAATTCATAACTTAGAAATGGATCAAAACAAAGAGGACAACATAAATAATAGATTCAAACCCAAGGAGGTTTGGAAAACAAAGAAAATGCTAGTCAAATTGGACGTAATGATAAGAACTAAATTGCTTTAAAGCAGAGTATTTTGGTTGATAAGCACAGCGGATTAGATAAACCTTCTAGATCACCAATAATCACAAAAGAATATGAAGCAGAAGGACAACAACAAAACCTAATAAAGTAGCAACACCAACGCATTCCACCTAAACAACAAACGAAATAATCAGGGGATGTATTTCATAATCTATTAATGCATCAAAAAAACAATAACAACAGTAAATCTTAAATGAATGAATAAAATAATGATTCTAAGCCGTTTTACTTAGGTTAACAACAGAAGGAACTCATATAAAAAAGCAGAAGTAAGAGCTATTCGTTGTTCTTTCATTCTCAAAAGCAACTTGAAGAATAACAACCCACATAGCTGCAAGATTTAGTTACCTAACCAAACAAACAGGAATCATTTTAGCTTAATAATCATAACTCTAAAGATAAATCAAAATAAAAGTAATTTTAGTAAATTTATCACAGTCTTTAATAGCAAGAACCAACTCCTCCGAAAGTAGCTATTCCCTTACGAAAATAATCCCAAAAAATAACAACAATTAGCTAGTAGATTATCCCGAAATATTTCTCTGAAGTACAAAGCAAACACCACAATAACCATAATTCCATCGAAACTCCTGACAAATACTCCAGCAAACAGAAAGCTACAGGTAGCTGCTGTATTCCTATTCTCGATTAGCGAAGGCTCAGTTAAAATAGCCTGCATAACTAAAGCAATGTAAATTCCAGTTAATTTTCTTCAGAAAAATAAAAAAGAGTCTACTCAGCACAAGGGATAACCCGTGGATCACAATAACTCCAATAGCAATAACACCTCTCAAGTGTGTTTCTAAATAAAGGGTATAATAATAAGAGAGATAGTCTAAGTGCAAAGAAGAAGAACGAAAGGAATTATTAATCGATTGGTGCAGTAGTGGAGAGTCTGAAAAGTTCAATTTAATAGAAATCTACCATCGAAATGAAAAGATAAGATGATGGGACAGAATCTACTTCTAGACACCGTATTCCGGCTACTTCAGGTATGAATAATTGTTTTGTAATACTCTCAGGTACTTAATGATTATTGTTTGACACCAAAGTGAGTGAATTAAGACTAAAACGAATCAAAGATCAAAATGCTTCGAAAAGTAGAATTCTGTCAGGATTGTCATCTGGAATTGAAAATGCTTAAAATAAGCTTGAATTAGTTGAATCATTAGGAAAAGAATCGAAATAGTAGAATTCTTATCTAGGGAGTTTGATTGAAGACAAGAGTGGGGCGTTGAAAGAAGGAGCGAAGAAAAGAATCAAAGATCTAATTGAGTTATAAAATAGAAAGAAATCGAACAAAGATGGGAATATTTAAGAAGAATCGGAGACGAAATAGCAGCTAAATGTTGAGCCAGATGAAATCAAAGGATATATCAAAGGGGTAATAGATCAATTGCATTCAAATAATGAATCAAAATAAAATATTGTAGAATTGCTTTATTGGTAATTTTCAATGATTGTTTGTTTTCTGATTCAATTTAAAGCTGATGCAAGTGCTGAATACAATCAACGGCTCTTCGAAACAGATAAGTAAAAGAGAAGAGACCTAAAGTTAACTGAGAAATAGTTTTGCTATTTCCAAATCAGAACGATCATCTTCGAATTTAACTAATGCCTCTGCTGGTAAAAAGTAATACAATGCTATGGATTATGGGTATTCACAAGGTATGAGCTCTGAAATCCTTCATTCTGTGATAATTAAAAAGAAAGAATTATCAGCAGATCCTAAAGATAATCGAAGTCATCGTTCTTTATCACCTAATAATGGAGATGTTAGTTTAAATAGATAATCTTCAATTTAATTCAAAGATAAATAGAGTGTGCTTGAGGGTTCCAAGTCAATTAGAGATTAGAAGAGTGAAAATGGTGTTACTTCCTAGAATTTCCTTGTATAGTCTGCTAGTGGAAATGAACCTGCTGGCAGGAGATTATCGATAACTGATTTGAAAACTGAGAAAATAAATTCTGGAAATGATAAAATGAAATAATAGAAACTGCAACAGGGAATAACGAATAATTAATGCTCTTGGTTTAGATCAAGTGAGCCAATAGCTTGTAAAAACAGTTAGGATTTAGAAGACATAACGAACTCTAAGAATTCTAGAAGAGAAGGATTGATAAAGGTGCATCGTGGTAGAAATATTATCAAAGCAATAAATCCATACCGTTCGGCGGTGAGTCTTGAGTAACTTAAGAAGCAAAGTATTCAATATCGAAGCATAGATAGTAACGGGGCTTCTTTATTGTCACATCAAGAGAAACATAATGAACTAATGGATGGGTAGAAGCAAGATCAACGGAAAAAGCAAAGATCATTTACATAATAATCGGCATCAAATTTATCCAAAGAGACAGATTTAAAGGTAGATTAAGCTACAAGAAAGAAATTATCCTTGGTTATTGAAGATGGATGTAGTATGCTTCAGAAATGTTCATTCATTGATGATGCAGAAACTGTGAAAACAGAATAAGATTGTCCTGCTAATGGTGCGTAAAATGAAAAATAAACTGTTTATGATGGAAATTACAAGAGTATTCACGAAACTGAGAAAAATCTAGTGCCATTTGAAGATGAGAACCATAATGAAGTCAGTGCTATTTCGTTATTTGCTCATTAATTAGCTTCTTCGAAAATTAGAAATTCATTCATTAACTCAGATCTCATGAGTGATCTCAACCTGAAAAGAGACAATATTCCTATTAGTTTACAATAACAGCAGAAGCAAATAGCTAAGAGTAGTGAAACATAGTATTATATTAAAAACAGCAGTTAAATGAGGAATCATCAGCCTGTAAAAGAGGATTACAATAGTAAAATGTTAAATTTAGATTCTGAAAAGAAAATTTCAAAAAAACCTCCAACTCATAAATAAATACCTAAAAAACACACTGAAAATAGTCAAAATGACAGATCGATTGCTCAATAATAACCAAAAACAACTTCAAAAGTTGCATAAATTCCTTTGAATAGACAATCTAGTCGTCCACGATTAATGAGTGCTCAAAGAGTTCCAACAAAATATGAAATACTTAGTTCATACTAACAACAGCATGCTAATAACTAAGAAGATCTTGGTAATCCTAAGAACAACAGCTGCAATAATGGTGAAAGAATTCTGGATCTTCTGCTACTGAACACTAATGAACTAAAAAATCAATTTTAAGAATAAAAACAACAACAACCATAGTAATAATAGTTTTCAATTAAGAAGGCTAGGAGTTACAGCTCAGTGATTAGCTCATTGCCAGTTCCACCATAGATACCTCATAACATGAATATATTCTCAGAATTTGCTCAATAATTTTTCCCGCCAGATTCATAACTAATCTGAAGATCTCTCTTAATCTCTTGAATGCTTCAAAAACTATATAAATTAGATATTTCCCATCAATGTTCGGTTTAATTGTTTGAGAAATCTCTCTTGTTCATTGTTTGAGGTGTTTTTCTTTTCTTCTGTGTACAAAAAATAGTAGATTATTTCTAAAATCTTGAGTGAAGTTGTATGAAAATATACATAACTACAATCAACAAGTTTAAATTAGCTGAAGTTTTTTTTAAGAAAGTAGCATTGTTAGCGAATTGTCACAAAAGAAACTTAAAAATATGGAGTTCGAATAAAATATGAAAAAGAAGAAGACAAAATAGCATAAAAATTCCTGTTTTTAAGATATTTTGACTTAAATATCAGAATATTCTTCATCTCGAAGTGTATTACAAAATTCTACTACTTGATTCTTAAATAGTTGATTTAATTCTTCTGAAATTGAAAAACAAAATCTGAGAATAGACATGAAGTCAATGCAATTAATTTAAACAGCCCTTTCCTAATTTACCTCCATGCATATTCTGAATTGAAATGAGTTTCTTTAAATTAACTCTGAGAATTTTAACTTGAGAATTTGTTGAAAAATAATTTTTATTTTACTCAGCTTCGCAATTTGCAGTTTAAAAGCCAATCCATTTAGACTCATTTCTTGTCTTACCCGCGTAAATGTTACCTTTAATAATTTGGCGCTAATTAAATGAAAGAATGATATTAAATAATTAGTATATTCTGCACTAATCTATTCAGATATTTATAGAAACATTTTTACTAAGATTAGATATCCCCCTCCTCCCTCCCATAAGAAGAAATTGAGAAGATATTGAGAGGGGAAAACTAGGAAAATATATTGATTAAATATGTACTTGGTATTATAAAGTTGAAAAACAAAACAAAAATGAAGTAATTTTTAAGAGAAAGCTAGTTATTTTTTGTATGTGATTAAGTTAGGACTTTCACTTGAGAGTTGTTAGTAGCGGTGTTAAAATTATTATATTATTAAGATTCGCTTCTAAAACAAAGGAAAAATGCGTTAAGCAAGAGGGGAAAAATAAGGAGGGGTTCAAAACTAGGATCATTAATCTTAATTCTTGTCTGCTTATGTTTGAAAAGATAGAAAAACCATCGAACGATAAGCACTCAAGACAGGGTGATTGATTAGCTGGCCCATTTATGGGATTTTTCAGTCTTTCAATTTAGAGAAACAGAGAAGTTTCTGAGCTTTGGAGAAATGTTAATTTACTCTTCTTTGAGTTCATTTTCAGTTTTCTCTGGGATGGAATCTTCAGCAGAGCCATAATCAGAGGTATTCTTAAAATTTTCATCTACAGAATTATCTGCAGTGCTGTCAGATTAGTAGACAAGTGTAGCAGCAGCTGAAACTGAGGGGATAGTTATAGTTTATTAGTATTATTACAAGGCTTACTACTCAGGATTTTCTTTGTTTTTCATCTTTCGGAGGTGAAATTATTGGATACTTTGTCGGAATTTGTGTATTGCCTTCCGTTTAAACGATCCTTATTCTTTGAAGAGCGTTTCATCAGAGAGATCAAGTTAAAGAGGTTTGAGATGGGAGAACAGTGCTATTTTGAATTAGGGGATTGGTTTCTACAACAGAGGAGGTAGTTTCTCTTCCTGGAAAAATGAGAATTCCATGGAGTGCGAAAAGAGAGAAATCACAATAGAAAGTTGACAGGTGAATGTAGGAGTTTATTAATTTCCAAACCAAAACTGAAAAATGAAGGAGAGATTCTGCTTGTTATTATGATTATTTTTCTTAGTTTTGTATTAATTATCCTTGTTTTGTTTTATTATTATTTTTTCTTTCCCAAGTTACGTCCCCCCAAATTATTAGTATTAGAGGTGTTATTTTCTTAATAATCCAATTATTTGTTTCAGAATGATTTGGCAGTAATTCTTAATAATGCTTATTTTGCTATTACATTCCTCTCTTCATGCCTAAGGAATTTACATTTAAAAGCCTTTCCCCCAGGATTTTACATTCAAATGTTAGTTTAGCTATTAATATTTAAATATCTACTTATTTCTTTTACTACTCACACTCTCATTGTCCTCTGAAGTTTCTTGTTAAATCTCATGTATCTCTTAAAAATATAAAGATAGGAGCAGTTGGCTTGAAACATCAGGATAGATTTAGTAGACTATTTTTCTAATATTTTATTGTCTCAAGAAAGATTGCACTGTACTGGACACACACATAAGCATACACATTAATAATTTGTAATTTCAAAGGTTAATATTTATCTCCTTTTTCCTACTCTTTTTTTTTTAAATTACCTTCCACATTTTTTTACTTGAATCGAAATAAATCCCAAGAAAAGCAGCATTTCTACCTTTAAAACATCATAACCATATTTGAATTCAAACAGCCGAATAATTGAACGAATGGAGAATAACTAAAATACCTAATAAGCACATTTTCTATGAATTTCAACCATAATTTTTTTAAATAATTTATCCCTTCTGTTCACTTTCTGACACGTTTGAAATCCTCTAATTAAACGTATTTTATCCATATATGGAATCTGTTTCACTTCATCCATTAAATAAAAAATCTTATTTTAAAAACTAAAACACTTAGGAATTTAAGTCTGTTTCCTCCCCAGAATTTCTAATTTTTTCTTGTTGAACTCCCTATTTTGAAAGTTGCTACTTTGATGGGTATAATTAAATCCTCCTTCAACGACACCTCTCTCTCTCTAATCTTAATTTTATTTTAGAGGATACTTCTTTGTCCAAATATGCATGTAAATAAAGATATGATTTGAAGTAAATGAGAAGATAAACGGATAAAGATTTAAATAAGAAAGATAATTAAATGGTTTAAATTAAGTGAAAGGATTGCTTGTTTTTTAGCAAAATCATTTCATAATAATATTCCTCAAAAACCTTGGAAGAAGAAAGACTTTCACTCAAAAATACAAGCTAAATTTATGCATGAAGAAAAGTTGATAAGAGATAATAGTTCTAAGTATTTTTTAAATTAATGGTTACCTGTTCTGTGTAATCTCACTTGAATTGAAGTTGTTTATGATATCTTTTCAAATGAAAATACGCTAATTACTTAGAAGACAAAGAAGATGAAGAAAGTAGAAGTAATTTAAAATCAAAAATAAATATAATTAGTTAAAGTGGCTTTTATGATCATATTATTCGAGGAAATAGTTAATGAGATCAAGTGGAGATTATCATTAAATGTTTCTAATAATGTGTTCTAAAGGATAAAGGAGAGAAATAATCAAACAAATAAACAAGCAAAAGCAAAAAAATAAAATGAAATGAATAAAACAGTTCATAAATTGAAAAATAAAGGAGACAAAATAACAGAATTAATTTAAATACTTAAGATATGTTTGTTACACTAAGAAAGAAGAGAAATGTTAGAGCCCTTGAATGACCGCACTTAGGAGATAAACAATCAGTAAGCTTAAGATAATAATAAAGGTTTTATTGTTGTGTTAGTTGGAATATATTAGTATTGCTCATTCTTTAAGACAGTTAAGCCAAATAAGATAGGATAAATTAGAAATCTATGAAACACTCATTCTTCTCTGTGAAGATTTATTCTAAAGTTTAAAATCTGTAGGAAAGTAGAATATAAAATCTATTTGAAACTTGTGTAGATTTTTAGATTTGGATGTAGAGCAGACATAACAAAAAAAAACAAGAAGAATTTCAAGAGAAAATATATGTTTTGTGTTTCAAACTGAAAAATGTTTAAAAGATGATTCTACTCAAGAATCATTCCCAAAAGATCTATGAGCTCGAACAGATAACTAATTTACAGTTTCATTAAATCTGTCAATTATTCACAATAACTGTTTATATTCTTTTGAAAATCTTCTTATCTTAGCTTTCTTGCGGATGGTAATTCATTTTGTTTTGAGAAATAATTTTTAAACAGTAGCTTTTGCTATTATTACTTTTGGGAATAATGTATATATCTTATATTCGCTTATCACAAGAGGATCATTCAGAGATGGATCACTAACGACTCCCTGTAACTGATTCTTTCTCTATCTTTGATATAAATTCAAATCCTATGATACTACATACCTTCTCTTTTTTGTAACTCAATGGTTTATTTCAAGTAATTAATTTATCTTAATACAAATAATTTATATTGCCTGTTGCGAATACTCTAAGAATTTGCTTAGATTATCAACTAATTAGTTGAATAAGATATCGAACCTGCTCTCGAAACAATCAGAAACAAAAGAAGAAGAAATATGTCAATTCTATTCTTCAACAATTAGCTTCCCTCATAATCAGATTCAATTAGCTTTCTAGAAAATGCAGATTATCTGGGGTTGGGGTTGGGGTTGGGGTTGGGGTTGGGGTTGGGGTTGGGGTTGGGGTTGGGGTTGGGGTTGGGGTTGGGGTTGGGGTTGGGG
>Ga0302271_10002593_pt1 | contig 16084 bp, 13 predicted proteins | sample III_Bog_N1_1_FD_198767 | JGI IMG/M metagenome (GOLD analysis project Ga0302271, IMG submission 198767) | Peat permafrost microbial communities from Stordalen Mire near Abisko, Sweden - III_Bog_N1_1 | ecosystem: Environmental > Terrestrial > Soil > Wetlands > Peat | place: Sweden: Abisko...
GAAAAAAAGGGAGAAATTATGTGAAGATTGTTATATGTTGATGTTGTCTTCAAAAATTACACTTTGTTAGGATGATAGAGATTTACTTAACTTTTTTGACTTTTGATTTGTGGCTGTTTCTTATTCTTGGGGAAACCACTGAGGAATCTAAAAGGGGTGATAATTTTTCTCGTTTTTATCAATCCTTTTATTGCTTGATAATTAGTCTTACTTAGTCTCCTTTCTGTTATTTTCGCATTTAACCACAAGACCAAATACTCAAAGTTCAGTTTGAGAAGCTGTTTGATCAGGGATTCTTGTTTATTGGGAAATCCAATGTATTCGAAAAATTAAACACTAGAGTTATTTTTTAAAAAAACAAGCACTTACTAGTCTTTTTTTTAATCAATTAGAGTTTATTTGAAATTAAAATCCTAATTGTTATGTTTCAGAAAATCCAATAACTTAAAGAGCAATTGATAATTTCTTTTAATTCTTTAGAAGAAGTTTTAGCTTTGATTTAGTCAGATAAATTCAGTATCATAACTTTCAGCCCTTATCACTCAAAAATTGCTTATTTGTATTATGAAAAGATGATTGTTTTAATTCTGTTTTTTGTTCTTTTTCTCAAATTAAAATGGAGTAAAATGACGCTTTCTAAGCATTGCATGACAAATATTTTTTATTTCTCTCTTTGTGTATTTCTTTTAACTCTTAGTCAATTCTGTTTATTAAAGTGCTTTAATTAACTTTGAACGAAAAATCTTTCAACAGTATCCCTAAAACATTCTTTAGCTATTGAGCTATTTTCAATATCAACATTTGCCATTGTGCAATCTTTTACTTCCATTTAATTAATCTATTCCCAACCTTGCTTATTTTCGTTCCCTTTTATTCCAAATCCTTCCTTTAAAAATATTTATCTTAACTTTTTGTGCTTGCTCTATTTTATGATTAGCCAGAATAATTTAAATAATTTGATTCTATTTTGCAAAGTTAGTATTTTTCTTGAACATAACATCTTGAAGTAAATAAATTGTATGTGTCTGACAATCTTGTTTTAATACCCCAGCGAACTATCAAGTTCTTTGAATTAAGCAATTTCATTGTAATTCAAACTTGATAAAGAATTGAAGAAAAATTCACTGCGGTGAGAGGAATTACAGAAATTAAGAGTAATTAAGACTACCTGAATTACTGCGAGCAATAAGTGCGAAGAGCAAGCGCACTTAATTTTCTTTTATGAGAAGATTTCTGCTTCTAAAAGCATGAGCAAACTTGCTAGCATTAAGGAATCCTTCCTAATTATTGTCAAATAATGAGAACAGTGAAAAGGCATCAAAGCAAGGAGACGATTTCAGCGACTGCATTGCATTTCTAATGAATTTGTTTCTTTCAATTATTTTGAGAAGTATCTAGCGAATTTGCTTGATTTCAGTTGCCGAAACACTATCTGCTGAGATTGATTTGATTTTAGATAACTCATTATATCCTTAATCCTAAGACTAAAATATCCTCACAAACTCTTCTTATCTGAAAAGCAAAGTTAAAAAAAGAATAAGTTTTTTTACTTAACAAAATAATAAATGATCCTAATTTAAAAATAAATATGATTTTGTTCTTACGAAAGAAAACCATCTAGATGTTTCTGAGAGCTAGTGAAAATGGAAGTGGCATCAGCCTCAGAAATCTTTATTGATATTGCTTTCAGAATATCTGGGAACTTGCTTTGACGAAGATAGCCATTTTTGTTTTAATCAAGAGCATTAAACAAATCAGTTGGAGAAAAACTAAGTGTTCTTGCCATGAGTTTTCTATAATCCTCAAGGGACTCTTCAAATTATGCTATCGAACTCAGCTATTGTAAGAGATCTATGAATACCTCTTCTTGTTGATCGTTGCTATTATTTGGTTGAGCATTTACTGAAAGTTCTCTTTAATTAATTGACATCGACAACGATTATCTCTAGTGGTTGTATCTGGAAAATTGAGAGTCAAACTAATACTACTTTTTAGGTGAAATTATTGTAGAATCTGAGATTAATGGTATCCTTGTAACACTGCTGAGAGTGCTGTTCATTGTTTGAGGAACATAACTATCTCTTCTTTTCTCAAAATATAGGGAAGGATTTTTAAATAGAGAAGGCTCTTATTGGCTTTCATATCTAATAATGCTCTTTGTCGGAGATGCATTTCTATCTTTACTAGCTGAATTGTTTAATAACCTAGATTTATTCCTGTCGATGCTATTTAGCGTGTAATGTTAGTTATTCCTTTTATTAGAATTACTGCGGTTCATCCTGTCATTATCGTAGCTGTAGACACTTGATGAACTTTCATAACCACTTTTACTTGAATTTAATTTTAACCTGTTATTGGGATGCTTTACGCTGTAGTCTTCGATATTGATAGAGCCACTTTTGTTTCTTTTCCATTCATTCGAAGTATTGAAAGAATTACTGCTTCTAATAGAATCTGTCATGTTTCCGACCTTAAAGGAATTTTCTGTGAATGCATTACTTTCGTTAAAGCAGACTCTTGGGGATGATAGTTTTCTAAAAGAAATGCCAGACTCATTTAGAGTTGATTCTTTTGTTCCTCGATATGAGAATCCAGAGCGACTAAGCTCTTTCGATGGGGAAGCGCTTCTTGAACGATTTGTTACAACTACAGAAGTAACTGTTGAGCCACTCAAAAAATCCATCAAATCTTTGAACTTTAATCTCTCTCCTCCAGAAATGTATGCTGCTATTTAGGAGTGATCTCCTGATGTAAAACTCTTCCCGCATTCATCCATGAATCTTTTCAGGCTGTAGAAAAAAAAAAAGTTAAAACAATCTCAAAATTAGTTTAAATACTTCTCAAAAGTGACGCAGTTCGAACTTTCAGGATCGAGAAGTCGTTGCAGTTCATAATAATCCAGTTCAACTACTGAAGTGATATCTTTTCGGAGAGCTTTCAAAATAGTTGCAGCATTTATAAGCATCTCAAAGAATTTGGAGAGTTACTGCTTAATTTTATCACGCTAAGTTCGTTAAACTTCAAGGCTAATGTTTACAACTTGCTTTGGATTCGACCCAACAAGCTTCGTGAATCTAATAAAAATAAATTATTCTACTTAGGATTTTTTTTTATAAAAAAACAAGAGAACTTGCAATTGGAAATGATTCAAAAGCTCTAATAGACAATATGTCTCAATTATGATAAATAAAGAATGTTCTTACTCGTTATATGTGAGGAGAGATTTATCAAGGGTGCGAGCATGTAGAAAATTGACAATATCTTTTTCATTTTTAAAAACTCCATTGCTTTTCAAAAAAGCAGAAATATCTTTGCCAGAGAGAGCCTTCCTTTTTGAAGATTCAATGAGACTAAAAGCCATTTATGGGGCAAATCCAGCTATTTCAAGTAAATTCTTCCTAAAAGAGTTTATCTGTATTAAATCATATTTCAAAATAAAAATTAAAGATGCCATAATTAAAAAAGAATGTCTAACTTATCGTTGTCTATCTGCCATAGCCCTTAGAAGGCTTGCGATTTCTAGCTAAGTTTTAAACGATTTCATAGTAAATGGCGAGCTTGGTAATGTTTGTTGTGTTCAATTCAAGAGTACTTTCTGAGTGATTGTGCAACTATTTGTATTTATGGAAACTTAAATTTACTTAATTTATTGCAAAAAATAATAATCAGTTTTCACAAAATAATGTAAATCAGAGAATGCAAAATCAATATGATTTCCATAATTTCTTCCAGCAAATAAAATTTATTGGTCTTTTTTTCTTTGCAGTTTTTGTTTTGATATTAGCAAGTAAATAAACTGATTTTTATTTCATTTTGTCAGCTAAAACATCCCCTTTCGTCAAATAAAAAGTTGCATACCCAATGTTTGCTTCTTTATTTAATATTGAAACTATTCTCATTTTATCTAAATTTTAAAAACACCATATATTATTTTATTAAATCATGATTTTTAAAAAATGATTATCATTTCTTTATTTTATTTAATTTTCCTACTTTAATAGTAAATGCCTTATTTTATTCAATCATTTCATCTATTTTATCTCAATTGAAGACAACAAAAAGAAAAACAAGTGTATGTTTGCTTAAATTTAAAATAGAGAACAAACGACTTGAAATACTATTCATTTTCAATAACGGAAGCCATATCCCTTCAAAATGCGCATCAAATGAAAATTACTCAAATTATTGAGGTCATTGAGGGATAATGTAATTTTAGTGTTTACTGTCTTATTTATCATTAAAAACGTTGCACATTAAGACATCAATCTTTCATTCTTTCTCTTTCTTTAAATCATTGTCGTTGTTAAAATCGCAACGAATGATGTTTTCAAATAGCTCAATCAGTCTACATATATTTGTAATTTTGACAATAATCTGTTTCTCCGCATAGGAACCACATGATAACATTCATGATGTCCTTACAGAAAATTGTTATGAAGAAGAAAAAGAAGTCGTCAAAAACTACGGACAGGCCAATCAGCGAATTGAATAAAAAAATGTCAATGTTATTCTTTTTTCCTTTTTCTTCTTTTAATTTTGAAATTAATTTGAATTACCTTTGAGGTAGTTAACGTAAAAAAACAATTAAACCTAAAAATAAATTAATTAATATAGATCACAATTAATCACTTTAGGCGGATTGATTTTTCTTTACTAAAATTGCGTACTCAAACAATAAAAATTAATTCGCAAAAAGAACAATAGAGCCCTAATTTTTCAGTCAAACGGTGAAAGTAGTATTTTGCTTACCCAAGATCTATTACAGCTTTAGATCTTATTTACTCAAGCGATTTCTACTCTTCACAGGTGGCCATATTGTCTTGATAAAATCGTAGTAATTACGAATGCATTTGATCAGTTTGGATCATAATGCTTTAAAAAATGAACATAAATACTTTGTACTCTATAAATGCAATAACATAATTACGTGTTCTTATCTTTATTTCATATCTACCAGAAAGAAATGACATATAATCCATAGAAAAATAAATAAATATGTCGAAAAGATAGAATTAGCTTTAATTCATCTTAAATAAATAAAATGTTTGCAAAATGAATTCATAGTTTGAAATGAAATGAGAAATGCTTTGCGTTTTCATGAAAATAAACATAAGTTAAATAACTTTGTATTTTTTTGTTCTGATTTTGTTATTAAAAAATCCCACTAACAGAAAGGGTTTGTCTAAATATTTTCTTCTTGTTGTTTCTTTTTTTCAATCGCTTCCATTAGTTGTTTCTTTTTTTTTACAGGATTTGCTAAATTTTTTGTCATGACATTAATTAGAAATTATTTGATGAATGAGTTGAAAATATTTAATTATTAACTCCTACATAAAACATAAAACGGTCAGAATTGCTCATTCTAAATAACAGCAGCTGCACCCATACCAGTACCAATGCACATGGAAACAACACCATATTTGCCTTTGGTCCTCTTGAGTTCAGGAAGAAGAGTTGCAATTTAACGAGCTCCAGTGCAACCAAGAGGATGGCCAAGGGCGATGGCTCCACCTTTTGGATTAACTTTCTTCATGTCAAGGCCAAGCTTTTAGATGGAGAAGTAGGCTTGAGATGCAAATGCTTCATTGATCTCGTAGATGTCAATGTCGTTTGTAGAAAGACCTGCTTTCTTGAGAGCATCAGGGATAGCATAAGCTGGGCCAACTCCTAAAAAAACAAATCAAAATATTCAGCAACTCAAAAATTAACTAAAATCAATTATTTACCCATAATCTCAGGAGGAACACCAGACACTGCATATGATACGAACTTTGCTAGGATAGGGAGTCCAAGCTTTTCAGCGACAGATCTTCTTGCAAGAAGAACACCAGCAGCTCCTTCGGTAACTTGAGAGGCATTTCCAGCAGTAGTTGATCCTTCTTTTTTGAAGGCTGGTTTCAGCTTTGAAAGTCCCTCAAATGTTGTCTGCTTGCGGATTCCATCATCTTGAGTTATAGTTACTTCTTTTTCGTTTCCATCCTTGTCTTTGACAGTGGTTTTAACGACAACAATTTCTTCATTGAAAAGGCCGTTCTCTTGAGCAGCAGCGGCTTTTCTGTGAGATTCAACAGCAAACTTGTCTTGAATTTCTCTAGAAATTTTGTACATTTCTGCAACATTTTCAGAAGTGACACCCATAGGGATCATGCAGTTTCTAGCTTTTTCGTGCTCAAAAACAGCGTCTGAGATTTTTTCTGTGTCAAGACTTTTGTTCATGTCATACATAGACATATTTTCAACTCCTGCTCCAATACCAATGTCAATTACACCTGATTTAATCTTGGAGGCAATGATTGAGGTAGCCTCAAGACCAGAACTGCAGAGTCTGTTGATTGCCAACACATTGGTAGTGTCAGGGAATCCAGCCAAGTATCCAGCCATCCTTGCTTGGAATACACCAGAACCAATTTGAAGTACATTTCCAACAACAATGTCTTAAACTTGTTTGGCATCAATCTTAGCACGGCGAAGAAGGTCTTATAAGACAGGCTTAAGCATCAGTTCAGGAGCAGTGTCTTTCATGAGTCCTTTACCTGCCTTGGTCAGAGGTGTACGGACTGCAGCACATATTACCACATCATCAGCAGATTTTGTAGTTGCTGAAACTTGGTTTTAAGTAATTTGACTTGAAATCTATCCAATTCTCTCCATTTTTTGATCGCAAATTAATTTTTTTAATACTTAATATTTTTCTTACTGATACTCCTGGCCCTTTTATCAGGAGGATTTCCACGAATTAAGTATCTGCTTGGGGGCAACGCAACAGACGTAATTCCTTTATTTAATTAACAACTTTCTTTAGGTGATGCAATTTACGAAATTACTATGAATTACGACTTTACGCCTGAGTTGACGTAGATTAACGTAACATTTCCCTATCCAGGATATTTATAAAAAGGCCATTCATTTTTTTTCAAAGTTGTATCTCAAACATTTTTATCCATTCCAATTGAAATATATCTATGGGTTAATAACAGAATAGTTTCTTTTGCTTATATGCACCATTTTAATAATCTTTTTAAAAGTTATGATAAATATTAGTTTAAGATACTAATTCTTCTATTTTGTCTATGTAATTTTTTTTACAAATTTGTTGTTATGATTACTTCCCAACTTTTATCTTCCCCTAGTTTGTTTATTCAACTATTTACTTTCAGATTAAAAAGACTTAAAATTTCAGATATTTCTTTTGGTTGCAAAATCATGCAAATTCAATACCAGTTTCTAAAAATATTGCTAATAAAAGTTAGCACAACATTTTATTGAGCAAATAATAGATAATTTTTAACTTTTAGCAACAAATAATAAGTATCTCTTTTTACCTAAATAATTAGGAATTTGCTTTTACTTAAATAAGATTAGACATATTTTTTAATTTGATAGCCAAAGGCAGGATTCCTTCTAAGAATAATGTTTCTAAATTAATAAAAGATACTTTTCAATGAATATTCTTGAAATAAAAGCGAAAGAAAAGTATCTCAAATTATCATGTATTACTTACTTCTTTCATTTTTTATTTAAAATACACTATTTTTTGAACAAATAAACAAAATTATGATAACTGACCAGAACTCTTGTAATTTCTTGACAACAATTACTTATTTATAAAATTACATAGATACCAATATTAAAATTCTGATTAATTTTAGACAGAAAATCGAATTGCTTTTCTTGTAAAAATGCAAGCGAAGAATTCATTAAACGTTAATAATATCTTCAATATGTTTAAAGTTGTATTAAAATATGCAACTAAGCCAAATAAAACCTAAAAGAAGAAACTAGAAAGGAACTACAAAAGGAAAGTGAAGTTTCTAATTTCTTACAAATGTTAATAGAGAGAACCGAGCAGCGTTTTAAAAAAGATACAAAAATTAATAAAAGAAGTGATAAAGTTATTTACCTGTGCTTAAAAGGCGAAGATTTTAGAAAAGCAAACAGAATACGCAAGTCAGTAGAAGAAAAATCTATTTTAACTCTCAAAGTAAGAATATTGCTTACTGATTTCAGTTATCACTGATTTTATCTTACATTTTGACTACGCATTGTGAGATAGCTGATTACTTTGAAATCCCAAAAAATATGAATATAAATATGAAAAAATGATATTTCCTAAGCATTTCCTTTAAAATGAATAGCATATTAGCTTTAAAGTTGTAGATTAGCAAGAAAATATCAGCTTAAACGACGAAGTTTAATGATCTTTACAGACAGTTTGGTATTAGCCATTTGTTTTGTTTTTTGGTATCCTCTTGTGTAAAATAAATACTTTTTGAGAAATGACATGCGAATTTACAATTTTAATCACCTCCTATCTCTCTCCCCCCCAAACTCTTTCTATTCTAATCTTGACATTTTGATCAACTTTTTTCAGGAAACTCAGATGGAAGAATTGATTGACAAACTGGATAATTTAGGTTTTGGTAAAGAAAAAAGCATTTTAAAGCTATTAGAACCTGATGAAAAGATTTTGATGACCTGCATGATTTCTAAATTCAATCGCAAGAACAAAAGATAAGAGAGAAATCTATTGATTTCAACTAAAGCCATTTATGGCATGTCCAAAAAAACTCTCAAAAGAAAAATTCCTCTCGGTAAAGTTGGTGGACTCACAGTGTCAAAAATGGGAACAGAATTTGTTCTGCATGTCCCTGATGAGTATGATTATAGATATTCTTCAACTGACAATCGTGATCCAGTTATAGAAATGATATGCAAAGCTTACTGTGATTGTACCAAATAGAAGTTACCATTCTTTTTTGAAGAGGACATATCTCTAGAAAAGTACTGCACCACTAAAGGAGATAAAAAGAAGAACGTTTCAAGAATGCCTACCTAAAATGCAGTACTCCTTGATCATGAGCTTGTTGTTAAGCTAATGAACGAAAAATCATCTGCTGAAAACGAAACCATGCAGATATTCCCTCAAACTAAAAAGAAAGGAGTAACTATTAATGACTTTGTTCTCATGAAAGTGCTGGGTAGAGGAGCATTTGGAAAAGTTATGCTTGTTGAAGAAAAAGCGACCAAGAAAATCTATGCCCTCAAAAGCATCAGAAAAGTAAATAGTTTTTTATTTTTAAAATTTCTAAGAAAACTATTCTTCATAAAAATTAATTAATTAGATCTTATTTAATGTCTATTTTAGGAAGATATCATTGATAAAGATCAAATTGAGCACACCAAAACAGAACGTGTTATTTTAGAACATTGCAATCATCCCTTCCTCGTTAATTTAATCTACGCGTTCACGACTCCTGAGAAAATATTTTTTGTGACTCAATTCATGAAAGGAGGAGAATTGTTTTAGCATTTAAAGCATGCCAAAAGATTTGATGAGGTTCGTGCAAGATTCTATGTTGCTGAAATTTCTCTTGCTCTTGGTCATCTTCACAAGTCAAATATCATCTACAGGGATTTGAAGCCAGAGAATATTTTAATGGATGAGAACGGACACATTTGTTTGACCGATTTTGGAATGGCGAAGATTGTAAGAAAGAATGAACTTGCGATGAGCTTTTGTGGAACTCCAGAATATCTGTCTCCTGAGATCATAACTGGAATAGGCCATTCAAAATCATGTGACTGGTGGGCTCTTGGTATTTTTACTTACGAAATGCTGTTTGCCCTTCCTCCATTTTACACATAAAACTAAGATTAAATGTTCTCTGCCATTAAGCATTCAGAAATTAAATTCCCTGAGAAACCGGCTATCTCTCCCGAAGCAAAAAACTTTATTCAGTTGTGCTGCAAAAAAGACCCAAATGCACGTCTAGGAACAATTGGAGATCTTGATGAGATCAAAAAACATCCTTGGCTCTAAGGTATAGATTGGGAATCTCTTCTCAATAAAACTGCTGAACCTCCCTTCAAGCCAAAAATGGAAAATTGGGAGAATTACTTCGATGAAGAATTTACAAAAGAAGAACCTATCAACTCTTATGTTCCAGACACAAACAAAGAAATAGTTGATGAATACCAGACTGAATTCGATGGATTTTCTTATAATCCTAATATGCCTAACATGCAAGCCACTGACAAGAACCACTGAAGAATTACCGTCTTTACAACATTACAATTACTTATTTTGCTGTTTTTATCTTGTTTCCTATGATAACTTTAGAAACTACTTGCTAAACCAAATCTATACTTTATTATTTTCAGAAACCATTTTACATAAAAAATTAAGTTTATTCCAATAGAATTAACAACATTTTTGGCATAAATTCTCTAAAATTATTTATTCATTCAAGAATTGAGATGATGCAACTTAATGAGCCTGTCTTCTTTGAGCTATACTCCTTTAATGCATTAGCTTTCAAGATTTTGCTATTTTCTTTGTCTAAAAAAGCTGTGCAAAGTTTCTTCACGTCATCTTTATATCCAATTTCATTGAAAACATTTTCTTTTGTATTTTTATTGCCGATGTACTCTTCAATAGCTACAGTCACTGCAGTGCTATCTTTCAAAAGCGCTTCCTCCAATCCTTTTTGAAAATATTTTATGATTCCTTGTAAACCCTGATTTCTTTTTCCATTTTCGAATTAAGGAATTTCAGGAGTTGCGATCAAAGGAGAAGGCTAAACCGAAGCCTTTTCTTCTGTTTTAGCTTAACTAACCTCCTTGGCAGATTCAGCAAGCAACTATTTGATCCTTGGAAACAAACCCTAAAACCTTTAGAGGAGATATCTTGAAAGTTTGATGATCATTATTTTCACTTCATCTGACTCTGCATATTTATGCTATGCGATGCGAGCAAGTGTTTTTGTCACTCTAGTTTTTCGAATCCATTCTCTATTAATTTTTGAACACTCTCGCACACTCTTGAGAAGAGCTAGCACCTTTTTGGCAGGAGTTTTCTTGAATTTTTTTAGTTCTGCCCTCAACCGCAGCAAGTCCTATTCACTCTCGATTTCCATTTGCAAATTTATTTATTTTCTGAATAATTAATATTTTTTACTCCAAGAAAGATTATTTTTTAGATTTTCAATGTCTAATTAAACTAAAACTTGTAATAGATAAAACATTTATTCAATATTTAAAGCGCTTTAATCAAAAAAGATTTGTTTTAAATGTTAGTTTATCAATACAATACCTTCATTCATTTTAAAAAAGATTGCAACAAAAATTTGGATTCAAATTTTCATTATGAAAAAAAGAATGATGATACTTATTATTTGTAAAAAAAAAATATTATTTCTCACACCTCTTAGTTGCTATTTTCTCTTAATTGTTCTTTCAGTCGAGCAATAGAAGTACCTTGCTTGTGTGGTTCTTTTTTATTTGAAAAACTCTTTTTTGGAGATGAGCTAGGGGAATCTCCTCCTTCACCATTTTAATCGATTTGTTGTTAGCTTTATTTTCTTCTTTGATTTGTGATGGAAGAAAATCTGCTTATCAGATCTGACACTTTTCTTGCAGGCGCTCCTGATAATTTTATTGTACCTCCCTAGTAGCTATGTCCTTCGATAGACTTATTACTTTTTACTGGAGACAGAGTTTCTTTAGTTTTGATAGCATGTGCAGGATCAACTGCTGTGACTATTGGTTATTTAAAAGGAGCAAAACGACTTTAGTGCAAAGACGGACTTATGTTCGCGGTGTCTTCTTCCTAAAAGCTATAATGTTTTAAACTGATTTAATTCAACATATCTTCAGGCTAGACTGCATGCAGTTAGGTTGATGAAAGACTCATATCTGGTGATTTATTTGGAAAATTATTGCCATTTCCCTCTAAAACACCAAATATTTCCTGCTAAGTTCTTAGTTCGTTCTTTTGAAATGGTCCCTCAGCTTCTCTACTTTCTGAAATGTTAATCGTGACTTACTTTTATAATTTTTCTCTTTCAAATTCTGGTATTTATGTCTAATTATTTATCTCACCTTCATTTGTTCTGCGATCTTCATTGTAATGGTAATTCAGAGAATTATTGTTATTAATGATGCCTATTTCAATATTTTCAGGATTGGTTCTTGCTTAAGGCTCTGATTCGTTGCGTACGATTGTCAACTTAACATTTTGATTGATCAGAGGAGATGTGTAATATGATTTAGGTGGATTACGTTCATCTGCAATTGTTTACTCTTTCTCTTTTTCAATATTTTCCTAATTAATCATATCTCTTAATGTTTTTACAGGAGACTAGTTATTGCTCAAAGGATACTTCTCAAAAGGTTAATCTTACAATGAAATAATAGAAAGATGAGCCTATGGAGTCTATTTGGTAAGTTTTCTTGCCTTATGTGAAGGTGTCTAGAAGGATTAAGACAATATCTAAGCGTCTCTCTTTTTCAGTTGAGGATTATTTTTATTAAGTGAGTTGGCTTTGCGTTTGTGGAAAAGAGAAGGAATTGACATAGGAATTCTGCGCTATTCCCCAGAATATTATTAGTCTGATGACTAAAAAGGAGTATTGCCTTGAATTTCTTCATTCTGCTGCACTATTTCTTCAGATTTATACACGAACAACACTGCACATAGTTCGTAAAGTAGTTCTAATCCTAAAATCGCACAGTAAATTATCGAGACATAGTTAATATAAATCTTGAGAGCCTTATCTGTAAAGAAATAGGAATCGATAGAAAAATCTTATTCACGCCATAGAGTATAATGAATGTACACTAGCTCTATTAGTCTAAATAACCCTGGTACAAACTTCAAGATAAAGAGCTATCTTTAAGTCATGCCTTCAAATATACGGTGAATACTCCATCTAGATAACTTTACTACTGCACATTAAAAACAAGAGACTACAATGACCATGCTCTTCTCAAAATAAGAATTAGAGACATTACAAAAGCAGTTAATTACTCCTATAAATATCACAGCTACTAAGATCCAACCTATCGCAATTCCTTCCTTTTCACAAAATAATTTTAAGAACAAATAATAAACCAAAAAAGTTAAAAATTCTTACAACTAGATAGATTGAAGGAGCAGAGAAAAGTGAAGATTATAAAGTGATCCCAAAGAGAAAGATCCGAAGAGACAAATCCATAAACGAAAAATAGAAAGATAAGGAGAGGAGAATATTGTTAGCTACGAATTAAATAAAAGTTCTAGCGCTCAGAGAAATCTAGCGGAAAGCAATTGTGTGGTCAGAGAGAGGAGTTTAATCAAATTTTGCAAGGGAAGCCTCTTCATAGTCTTCATCGTCATCATCTTCCTCGTCTTATGAGTTACAAAAGCAGCACATTCCAAAGAATTGAAAAAGAAGAGCAATTGTGTCTTCGAAAAAATCAGTGCTAAAGAAAGCAAGATGGAAAGCAATGTCTGTAACTGAAATGAATATAAACGCTATGAAAAAGTTTTCAAAGGTATGATTCTTCGTGATTAAGTAAGGGTCGCTGTCTGTATTTTAGAAAAGATACAAGGAAGTAAGTAATGACGCTACAAAGGAATTCAAGATTAAATTAATCCTTTTCTTCAACTTATAATTTTTATTGAAAATCATGAGATCATCTCTATTCGAGTAGCAGCTTAGCGAGTAACAGGATTCTAAGTTGAAGAGGCTAAAAATACTGAAAATCACACCTGCTCTTTTTCGAGGAAAAAGATGCAGATAATAATCATAATGCTAAGCTTCATTCACTGCTCCAATGATTCCAACAGCAATAGGAAACAGACCAAAAGCAAGAAGTATCCAACAAATGTAGCTTGAATCATGTTTTAAAATGATGAATGTGTTCACCCATTAAAGAACTTGTAGCAAAAAGAATTCCCCTCCAGCAATAATTTTCAGAGCACTCCATAATGTGTTTGACTAGCTTTTTCTATTTTAAACTTAATTCATTGCTTCTTCAGCTTTAACTGCTTACATGTTTAAGTTAGAAAATGAATTCGTCCTAGATTTTTCTAAAGCCAACGGAATAGGTAAAGGAGAAACATTTTCTCCCTCTATTTGAGGATGAGGATTATTTGTAACTAGTGGGCCTCGAGATATACACATTGTATCAGCATTAGCACTATTCATTAAAGGACCTCTTGAGTAGAGCATAGGGTTAATAGTTAACTCATTCTTAAATGCTTCTTTGACTTCTCCAATCATAATATCTTCTCCTTGGACTTTTTCCTCGTCCTATCCTTGAGGTGTGTTATTCATTTTCCCCGCCCAGTCTTAGGGCGCGTTGAACTCTATTTCGGTTGATGTAAAAGGACTTCAGAAGGTAAAGTGCTTTTTCACCTCCAACTTTGGGAGTTTTATAAATTCTAGTTTCTCAAATGTATCTCTAAAAGTTCTTTCTTGCTTAAAAGTTGATCTATTTTTCAAGCCTCAGAGCTTATTTTATTTGTTATAAACACCGTATTTTAGAGTTTTCTTTCTGAGTTAAACCAAAACTTTCAGGAATTAATATTGTTTAGTTAATTACGCCCAATTTGTATGGCATCCATTTAATCAAAGAAACAAAGTTAAAACAAACTCTGTTTATTAAACACACACACACAATAATTATATTTTCTCAAAATAGATTTGAAGAGAAAACAGGCTGGCAACAATTCTGTGGGTGGTTTCTGTGTAGGTCGAATTATTAAAAGAAAAAGAAAATAGTAATAAAATTAGTTTATCTCTTTTGACTTGAATTATTTTGTTTTCAACTTGATTAAAAGCAGTCGTTGAATTCTTCACTTTCTTGATTAATAATCTGTTCGATAATAAAGAAAAATTGAATTATGTAAAACCATTTGAATAATTAAGAAGACTATTAAATACCTCATGATAGACGAATATTTTATTGACATCTTGTTGAGGGAAATTGTATCGTATTATCTCATCGAGGAATAACTGTTCTGTCTGTAAAAAAGTAATAATAAACTTTAGAATTATTTAAATTAATCTTCTTGGGATTATTAATTGATATTATTGATGATTTAAATTGTCGTAATCAGGAAGCTGATTATAATTTATTGTTGTTTCCTTGGCCTTTTAAAAAAATCTACCGACCCTTAGTTTTATTATTGTATTGTTCTAGACTAATATTTAATTAATTTTGTTACTTCTTGACTTTCAAGAAACTCATGGCCTCTCCAAATGTGAATTCTAACAATATCATCTTGCTATTTGCATAGAACGCATAAATTTTCTTCTGCAAGCTCATCATAATCAAAGAATGTGAGAGGATTTGTATGTTCAGGAAATACGAACAGCAGAGGCTTATTCATTTATCTTGCTTGCTCTTCCAATTCAACCTTTTCATCATCTTCTTCATCAAAATATTTTGGAATATCTGGAGTTTCTCCTCCTTGTCCGAGATCCAAGAACCAATTGTTCCATTCTTTATTAAGAGCATAAGGATTTTCAGGTTTATCTTCAAACCACATCTTCCAAAAATCATTAGATTCTTCTCCTTCTTGGACAATTTCTAAAGTATTTGGTGCATGTTCGTAGTTTCGTAAATTTTCAATATACTTTAATGCATATTCTGAGTAGGCTGTACTCCTGTCTTAAGGCATTTGGGATCCCTTCCAAATATACAGCTGATCTTAAGCTTAGATTATGAATAGTCCTCTTGAATCGAGTTTATTGTTTGAATACAATCCTTCCAATAACTAAAGCAAAAAATAATAAGAAGATTATAAAATAATTAGCTGTTTTACCATTTTAGCAACAATTAACTTAGAATCTTCCACTTAATGGCTTGATGTACACCAGACTCTAGGCTTAACTGTGATGCTGTCATAAGGGGAGTAAAGTCTTTTGTAAAAGTTGATGAGCTAAACAAGGAACCCTGGATTTGGGCTGGCAACATCTCTTGCCTTCTTGACGAATGTCAAAGCATCTTGAAAATCATATTTATCTTTCCATATAATATATGCAATGCACAATGTCACAGATCTATTAGAAAAACCAAACAATTAAACAACTGAAAAATAAAGCAAATTATTACCTTGATACTCCTTGAATGCAATGGATGTAGACACGTCCATTTTATTTAGCTACTTCTTCAATGAATTGAATAGTATCATAGAAGATGCACTCGATGTTTTCAGTTTTTGTATCCTTGAGTTTGTACATTTTATAGGTGAAATCATTGGGAAACATATTTTTGCACACATCTCCTGCACAGTTAATAATATGAGTGATGCCGT